>Ga0308158_10000265_pt1 | contig 106549 bp, 86 predicted proteins | sample PhyBR2_FD_201038 | JGI IMG/M metagenome (GOLD analysis project Ga0308158, IMG submission 201038) | Phyllosphere microbial communities from UC Gill Tract Community Farm, Albany, California, United States - DLSLB.R2 | ecosystem: Host-associated > Plants > Phyllosphere > Unclassified | place... | reverse complement strand
AGAATGCCTTCTGGTAATAAAAAACTGATAAGGGTTTGTTCGGCCTGATTCAAGGGAATTTGTAATTGCTATAAGATACAAAAGAAACAAATTATTCCATCACCCCCAACTTTTCCGCTTGATCCAACATGATCCCGCCCCAGACTGCCGCGAATGCTGTCAAAATTCTTTTAACACAAAAAAGCCCCACATTTCTGTGAGGCTTTTTGTGATCCCGCTGGGATTTACACCTAGTGCTAAAATCAGCGTTTGAATAGTATTAATGGGTTTTTCAATTTTTACTCACCTAATCGCTCACCATCATTCTCAATACGTTTTAGCTGCAATTGCTATAGTGTAAATATAATCATTCTCTTTTAAAATTGGAAGGAATTTAAGCTACTAATCACTGGCGGTTCGACTCCGGCACTGAGTACTAACCAGGCTCAAGCCCAAAACCTTAAAGGGTTGCTCATTAAAAATCAGCCATTTTTACTTGACTTTCAATATGTTATCATTAAACGTTGGGTCAATAAAAGCGGTTCTAAACATGCCATCACCCTATATCAGATTATCTTTGCCCCCTTATCAGGGTATGCTTTTGTGTAATGTTGGCTTTTGATTAATCTTATAGAGTTTGCCCCAAAACAGATAGTCACTTTAATGTGAAATGGGGTTACAGTACTATTTTTTTCATTGATCTGTTATTCTTGCCAGATTTTTTACACTTAATTACAAGAATATCCCTAAGAAAGAATCTGTTTTAACGTAAAAAACTACATAAAGTGTCAGAAGAAAAATATTAACGAATATAAGGTTCGATAAGAAAACTACTTAATTTTTCCGTGTGCAGATGGTAGTGGGGATTCGCTAAAAGTGTGCAGTGATTCTCATTCCAAACTATACACCCCGTTTTTTACCATCTGGTCTTGATGGTATCCTAAAGACTGACCCAAATATATCCAATCCGGCCCAATCTGACCTGGTCATTTTTCAAACAGTATTCGTAATTGCTGGTCCACTGACCCTCCGTGTGATTCCTTAGAAGGCAATATTCAGCGTCTAAAAGGACATTTAAGCCTTGGGCTAACAGAAAATTACCTTCGATAAAAAATACACCAACAAATGATTTATAAGTTTCGATTTTAAGGCCTTTAGCGCATCGACAATTTAATTTCTCTATGCAAAACAATCAATGAGTCCCGTCAGGCTTCCGGAAAGCTTAAAACCGCTTAAAATGAGCCGAGCGGCCATTTTGGAGCGAAATAGAGTGAACAATATAGACCGAAAAAGCTGGCCACTATGCGCGAAAACAGGTGGATACTATTGCCGAAATCCCCAACCTGGTGTCCTACTACGGGCGGAAGGTGGAACAAAGAAGGAAGATTACCGGGGCGCTGAGTTACCCCCTTATTGTCCTCTGTACTTCTGCCTGTGCTGTTTTTTTTATGTTGCATTTTGTGGTGCCCATGTTCACCGATGTGTTCAGGCGGTTTTGGGGGGGAACTCGCCTTGATGACTGCACTGGTGATCAAAGCTTCTGGCATTTTGGGAAGCTTGTTTCTGCCCGTCGTGGTGGTTATGGCTGCAATAGGCTATTGGGTATACAGGAAGAGAAAAAAGGAATCCTTCCGAAAGATCAGTAGTGTACTGTTATTAAAAATTCCGCTTGTTGGGGATCTGGTTTCCAAAGTATACCTGGCTAGGTTCTGCAATACGATGCGCCTGCTCATTGCGACCAGGATTCCCTTGCTCAGGGCGATTGAAATGTCAGCCCAGACCATTGGATTTTATCCGGTGGAGGTTTCCTTGAAGCGCGTTGAGCAGGATATCATGCAATGGAAAGCTTTGCACAGGAGTTTGCAGGAGTTTGCAATATATCATGCAAAAATGATCCAACTGGTTAAAGTGGGGGAAGAGATCAATAAACTCGATGATTTTTTTGGGAATATTGCCGAACGGTATATTCAGGAAGTTGAACACCGGTCAGGGACTTTGAGCAAAATGATCGAACCCTTTATTATTGTGTTTTTAGGCCTGGTGGTCGGTTTTATCCTGATTGCGATGTATCTGCCGATGTTTGAGATGAGTAACAGTTTTTGAGGTATGACGATTTATGGAACAATAACACCGATACGTAATATACTTAAAAGTAAGTATTGTTTTTCAGGTGTGTATTGGCTTTCTTTCACAATAAATGATTTCATAATGAAAGACAGAACCTAAAATATATGTTGATTACGGTAACCCGTAGAAAACTCCAGCCCGTAAGGTTTAGGTTTGCACATTTCAACAATATAAAGAACCATAAAATAAAACGGACATTATTGCAGGCTTTATGAAATGAACTGCCTTTGCTTTAGTCCAAATTACCGCTCAATATGAATGTTAAAAAAATGGTCATCCACACCCTGGAAAAACAGGTGGGATATAAGTCCAAACTGATCCAGGCTCCAAAGGAACTGTTGATCACACCACTGCATCAGGAATTTATGGACAATGTAAGGGGAGTTTACTATAAGAAATCAAACCCGATATATGGCATATTCAATCCTGCAAAGGATGAATTTCCTTACCAGAGCCTTTTGCAGGAATATCTGGATGGCTCAATTGAGTTTTTGGATTTCAGCACCAAAGCCATCCGGCATTTCCAGTACGTGATCGATTCAGTAACACAGGCGTCCGGAGGATATGTGCTGTTCTGTCATTTTGATAGCACGGAAGAGTTTGTGGCAACGATTATGCTCAATGATAAACTGAGCTACATGATTACCGATCAGATGGATCTGAACCAGAATTCAAGCCTGGATATCGAAAAGCTGGATGTGGCCAATTTTACCAATTGTGATAAATGGGCAAACGCTGATGATATCTACCTGTCTTTCACCAGGGGTAAAAAGGATGTTTCGCAGTATTTCATGCGGTTTATCGGCTGTACAAATTATACTTCGGCCAAAGAGACCTCGGAAAACCTGAAGAAAGCCCTGAACGATTACCTGGACGCGCAGGGGTATAGCAAGGATAAGAAAGACAAGATCAAATCATCGGTCTTTGCTTACTGTGAAAATCGAATGAAAGCGAAGCAGGATCTCAACCTTAGCTTTATTTCCAGTCTTGTTGACCATGATGAACCGCATCTTTTTCAGGAGTATGCTTCTACTGAAAAGTATCAGATCAGCGCCAATTTTAAAGGCCATAAGACACTAAGGAACCTGAAGTATTATGGGTTCAAAAGTGAAGAGTTTTCCATAGAGTTTGACAGCCGGTTGTTGGGTGGGCAGATCAAATATGATGAGAAGAAGAACCAGCTGCTGGTAAAGGATATACCTAAGGAACTCGGTATCCAGCTATCAAGAACCGTCGCAGTGGAAGATGATGAAGCATAAGGTACTAAAGGCGCTGGCAGCGATCCGGAAAGAGATTTCCGGTGTGCGTTATGATAAGGGCGATTTATCAGGGCAGCTGAATATTGATGCTGCAATTATTACAGAACTAGGTGTGCTAGCCGCTGATGGAATCATGGATGACACCATCAACATCGGAGGTGCCCTGGTGCCTGTTGAAAAAATCCAGCTTCCCGATAATGGATCTGCGCCTGCTGAGATCCTATTCCATACCAAGAAATTAAAGGGCGCGCTTTATTATGAAAGCGGGAAGGAATTTATACAGGATAATCAATTAGCTGTACCTGGTGTTCCCTTCCTGATCCATGAGTGGGATTATTGTTCGGAAGATGAAAGCACTAATCCCAACATGTTGCGGCACCAGTCTGTCATTGATTTTATTTCGTTGCTTGGTGAGATTGCTGACTTTAAAAAGGAGGATTTTGGGGAGCTGGAACTGGTCTTCTTTCAGAAGAAAAAACTGTCAGTTGTCATAAAATATGGCGTAGGTAACCTTGGAAAAATGAACCGTCTCGCTGACCTTGCTGAACAGCTTAATTCGACACATGACCGTTTCGAACGGATCAGCATATTTAAAACCGAACTGGTTCTCCAGCTTTTGGATATTGATGAGGATACTCGTTTTCAGACCCTTTTATCCAGGTTTGACCTGGTTTATGATAACTACCTAAACAGCCACCTGCTTTATCTGGAAAAGTTTTCGTACCACGACCTCAAGTCTGCTGTGGACAAGGATAAGCTGGACTATACCAAAAGGATCTACGCGACCGTGAACGATATCCAATCTAAACTGATTGCGCTGCCGGCTGCTTTTCTTTTGATTTTCTCCCAGTTTGACTTTAGCGGTGCAGCAGCAGGTAAGAATCTGTTGATCCTTATTGCATCCGTTATTTTTTCCGCACTGCTCGAAATTTTGCTACAGAACCAGTTTGGGGTATTGGAATATATCAAGACAGAGATCAATCATTTTACCAATCAGTTGCGTAATAAGGATACCATCGTAGACCTGACCGAGATACTAAAATCGTTTGGGGATCTGGATGATAATATGGACAAACAGAAAATATACCTTTGGATTTTTAGGGGCGCGGTTTGGCTCGTGCCGTTAATTACATCGGTGCTTTTTTTTACGTACCAGAAATAGTTGTGTCTTTGGGAGGTGGGTGTGGTAGGTTGACCTCTAGAAACGGTTTCCTATCATGTATACGATATTGGAAAATACAATTATCTTAGTCATGCTTTAGATTAACAATTGATTTCTTAACTAGGATTCCATATAGTAATTTCCTGCCAGCGTAATTTGACTGGAAAGGAATAATATCTAAACTACAAACGCTTTTATATGAGTCAGGAAATTTATAATCAGATACTGGATCTGAAATCACGTACCGATGCGATAGACCGGGGAAGGGATTTTGAGGCGTTGATGCGCGAAATACAGCCATGGGATCACCGTCCACCAATAGTGGCAAGTCCAAAATCGGAACAACTGGATGGGGTGTTTGTTTACAAGGGGGAAACCTTCATCATCGAGCCGAAAGCGGTCAGGAAGAAAATAACGCCGGGCATGTCTGAATGGGAGGATTTTGAACTCAAGCTCAGGCGAAGGACCGCCCATGGTGTGATTGGCATGTTCTGCTCCCTCTTTGATATCTGTGATAGGGTAATGGAACGTGCGAAAGAAATGAATATGACCGGTATCCGGACGATTATTATTGCGGGTAAAACCTGGGATGAACTGTCCGGAGCGGATATTCATTTCCCTTCGTTTCTTGACTATTTGATGTTGATGTGTTCCTTGAAAAATTCTCCGTCGGTAGATTCCCTTAAAAATGCCAAATCCTGGATATACGATGGTAATACCATCAATGATAGTTTCACCGATAATGCAAAGAAAATTTCATCGACTTTTTTAAGGCGGTTCAAACATAAGTTTCATGAACAGCTTTTCGTAGAGCGTTCCATTGATGTTCAGATCAGGTCACTCATGGCTGCCCTGAGCCCACGTTCCCTGAAATCTTCGGGGAGCAGGGAAGGCTATAAGCAGTTGATGGTGGTCAGGGACTTTTCAGGATCGGGGAAGACGACTATGTCTGCAAACCTTGCTGCTTACAGCGAGCATTGCTTCTGTTTTGCCACTACGGCAAATATAAGCCAGGTTGATGAGGTGCTTGATCATTTTCTGCACCTGAACAAATATCCTGGTTACGGGCTCAATGAACTACGCTCTCATGATCCAGAACTTAGCGGCACTAATCCGTGCTTTTATCGATGCAGAAAAAAAGATGCTTGCGAAATACCACGTTGTCAGGCAAACTACACTGATTGGAGATATGTATGAAGGCTTAACCCAGGAAGTTTTTGAGAAGGTTATGATTCGAAATCTCGATTTGAGGGTGGCCAGTGGGAAAGTTCGGCTTCCTGATGGAAGTTTCAGCAGCCAGATCGATTGTATGGTGGTTGTCGGGGAAGGCGATAGATTACCCCGGACCAAGAATTATATTTATGAGAAGGAAAATGTAATTGCGGTCATTGAAGTCAAAAAGAACCTTTTTACCAACGAAATGGATGATGCTTTTCGAAGATTGAATTCGATCATGTCTGAGTTGCCCGATGCTATGGAATCCTACCAGCACGAAATGATATTCGAAGCTTTTTCTTCGGTCTTATATGGTGTTAAAAGAAAACGCAATATGGCCGAATATACACCCATGCAGCTCAATACCTACTATAGCCTAATGGCGAACGTGCTGAACCCTTTGAAAATTGTGTTCGCCTATGATGGGATAAATAGCGTAGAGGGACTTAAAAAGTCTATTTTGAAGTTGGTAGAAAAAAATGTGGGGAAAGAAGGGTTTTTGCCATGTAACTTTCCGGATCTGGTTATCTGTGGGAAAATAGCAATGGTCAAGATGAACAGCCTCCCTTTTGCTACGCCGGTAACGCCTCACGGAATTTGGCCTTTTTACTGTTCCCGTAAAGAAAATCCACTGACTCTACTCATTGAGATCATATGGTATAGATTGATGAAGCGTTTTAACCTTGGTTATGATGTATTTGAGCATCAACTGATCACTGAAAGCTTTGATATTATCTTAGGCGGCAGATATGAGGAAACTCCGGAACGGCAGGGTTGGATGCTCCATGATTTCCCCGCCCACTGGACAACAAAGGATTTTTATGTGAACCCTGAGGGACCGTTGGAACTAACTGAACTAGAATACGCTACCCTTATTAGGCTATTATCTGAAAAAAAGATCAATTGTTATACCGATAGCGTGCTTAATGAAGGGCTCCAGGAAAACCTGATCTTAGTTGGGGCTTTTGTACAGCACCTGGTAAACATGGGTATTTTTGAAACAAACGGCCGTGATATCTCGCTAACCAAAGTACAGCATGTATTTTTTAGAACGGTCGATGGCGGTTTCTTCGCTGCTGAAGCCAATAAGGAATATTTAAAGGACTGGATGATACCATAATGAGCAATTGATATTTTAGAAAAAGTGTGCAGCATTCCCGTTTAGGGAACTTATCAAATATTGTATGGATCATCTGATCGAGGTATGCAACTGTTAAGCTTAAATTTAAGTGGTAAATCAATAATCATTTTTTAAACCGATCCAAATGGATAACGAAATAAAAATAGCGCTGGAATGGTTCCTAAGCTTTACCTCCAAAGAGGGCTGGGAGAATAGACGTTCCCGGATCGAGAGAGCTTTTCTCGACAGGATAAAAGGAAAGGATCCCAATCGCAAGAAAAATGATATTTCAGTGGGGTTATCGGTGATGGAGGATGCGGCCGGCTGGAATCTTTTTTTGGTCGAAGCCTATTTAATGGGATCTGTTCATTACGAGCCTGTGCAGGGCGCCAGGATCATTCCTGTCTTTAAACGTTTTGGGATAGACCTGGAACTGCTTAAAGGAATAACTGGAGTGGATAAAAAGGTGAGAGACCTGTTAAAGCAAAAAAACTGTGATGCGGATGCCATATTCTTTGAACTGCTCACCGCACTTTTATGGGCAAGAAATGGCTACCGCGTTTCATTCATAGATGTCCGTCCACCATTGCCGAGTCCAGATCTGTTGGCTGAAAAAGGAGGAGAGAGGTTCCAGATTGAATGTAAAAGATTATCAAAAAGTTCAGATTACAGTATTGCCGAACGGGAAAAGTGGTTTAAGATATGGCAGCCGATAAAAGATCTGTTGGCCATTAGATGCCTTTTGCTTAAGGTTGTATTTCATGTGGAGTTGGTGTCATTAAATAACGATTTTGCCTTTGAACAGCTCAGGGATAAGTTAGATGTTTTTCCGTCTTCAGGCCTTTTGGTGTCCAATGAATATTGGCAGGTCCATGCCGAGCGCATAGATATGGACGCTGTCAATGAAAAACTCAGCGTCCGTCCGTTAAGGCAATCCTCGCCTGAGTTCAGGGAGTTGCTGGGCAGCAACTATTTAAATGGAACAGGCTTTACTATGGGGCTCGGTCCAGGGGCAATTGCTGAAGAGAACGGCCATATCCTCATCGGAGAGTTAAGAGTAGCTTTTGCGATCGATTGGAGCTGTGATGCGCCGGTCGCAAACGATAAAAAAGCGAGGGGCATATACAGTAAAGTCAAGGATGCTTTAAAACAGTTTGACCACGGTGAGTCTGCGTTCATCCACATCGGCATGGAAACCTTGGACGGGCCGGATGTAGAAAAAATAAGGTTTGATAAAATAAAAAAGACAATGGAGACGCTGGTGTTAAAACAAGATGGCCTTGAATGGGTCTTTGTTCATTTTTTCCAGTCTGGAACCTCGAGCAATAAACCCTGGTATATAGATGAGTCCGTTTCGGACTTTCACAAAATTGACGCCTCGGCTGATCCTTTGACTGGTAAGATGCTGCTCAGTAACTGGGACGGATTGAATACTGGGCTACACTGGGAATTATAAAAAAGGCTTATTACACCTTCGGTTTATAAATGGGTTGTTTCTGTACCTTTTTGGAAATGTATCATTCAGTACTAATTGTTAGGTGACAGTCTTTATATTTGTTATTTTATATTGAAGATGACCCGCGGGATCAATCATCATTTATCGTCACTGAGCTTTCAACCATACAATGTCTTTGCAAAAAACACCAGGAGAAGTCGCTGCTTTAGCAGGTTATTTTTTTCAATATGAGATCTTTGCAACAGAGATCTACAATCATCTGCTTGAGAACGACCTGGAGTGGGTTGAATTTGCAAGCAGCGCTGCCGGTAAGCTGGATGATGTACTTTTAGGTGTAGCGGAGAAAGTGATTGCCTATCAGGTCAAACAGATATCGTCATCAAATTTCAGTTATCATGAATTCATGCATTCTGACACCGAAAGCATATTTCAGGGGCTCTTCAAGGGCTGGAAAATCTTTAAGAACAAGTATCCCGGCAAAGTTATCGATGCACGTTTTATTACCACACAGGGGGTATCCGCCCATGACCTGATCACCGCTTTTGCAGGTATGCAAAAACCATCATTTGAGAAGTTTCTGGCAAATTTTTGGTTACCTGTTCAAAAGGGCACCTACACTTCATTAAACCTGCCCAAAGTCTGGCAGCCGGTATTTGATGAAATGCTCAGTAAGCTCAATAGTACGGGGGATGAACTCATCGCCTTTATCTGCGAGCTGAAATTCGTTTTCAATTATAACCGGGATCAATTTCTTTATGATACCTACACACAGGCAAAAAGGGAGGCCCATATTGGTAAAATTGCCCGCGGCATTGCACAGATCGTTGCCAAGAAAGGCAATGTCCGTTATGACAGGGCACAGTTCCTTCGTGAATTTGGATTAAAGGATCAATTTGAAACCCGTTTTCAACATGCATTTTTTGTTGATGAAAAACACTATCAACCCATAAATTCCACTTTATCTCAGTTAGCAACTGCCATTCAGGCGAAAAATAAAGGCTATATCGCTTTGGTAGGTAATGCGGGATCTGGCAAATCGACTACATTGACTAAATGGCTCGCTGAAAGCCAGTATAAAGTACTTAAATATTATGCTTATACCAATGTAGAAATGAGTTATGAATATGGTTATCGTGGTGAAGCGAGTTATTTTCTTCACGATCTGCTGATACAGATAAGGGAAAGTGGCGCTTCGCTGCAGGATCGGCTACCTGAAAAGGATCTCCTTGATCTTCAGATGCATCTGGGCGAAGAACTGAAAAAACTCAGCTACAGGGACGAAAAGGTGTTTATTATTGTGGATGGTCTGGACCATATTGGCCGTGAGCAACAGGTTGATAAAAGTCTTATAGAGGTGTTGCCTCCTCCGAGTGCGGTACCGGAAAACATCTATTTCATACTGGGTAGCAGAACCATTAGTCAGTTAGAAGATCTGAATTTTGAGATCCGCCAGGACCTGACTGATCGTGGCAGCGTTGTTTCGATCAGTCCGTTGGCCAAAGAGCAGATCAATGAACTTGCGAACTCGTATGAGATCCGGCTTGGTGGGGAGCTGTTGGATATGTTGCAACAGAACACCAAAGGACACCCTTTGTTCCTGCGTTATACCATTGAAGAGCTTAAGGAGGCAAATGTTGAAGCTTATCCTGCGATTATCTCTACAAAGGAATTCAGTGGAGATATAGAACTGGAATACCGGAAATTTTGGGACAAACATAAGACGCTGGATGAATTCGTTCATATTTTAGGGCTCATCTCTCGCTTTAGGTTTCCCTATTTTGACCTCGAACTATTAACTGGATTTACAATCAAAAGAGCTGATGCCGAGCGTATCAATAAGGTAGCAGAGTTTTATTTCTATAAATCGGAAAATGTCTGGCAGTTTTTTCACAATAGTTTCAAGGAATTTTTGATTGCCGAATCAGCAAAAAACCATTTCAGTGGCAGGTTTGATCCGGCAGTCCATTCCAGCTTTCATGCAGAGATTGCAGATACAATAGCAGGCACGAAAGATTTTTATCGCTTTAATTTGGTTTACCATCTGTTTAAAGCTGGAAGATTCCTGGAGATTACCCAGATGGTATCCCAGGCCTTTTTCCGGGAGCAATGGTTCGCCTACAGAAATACCAATATCATTCGGGAAGACATTAAATTGGTCCTTCGGGCTGCAATGCACCAAAGTGCGTACCATACCGTTGTCATTTGTTTTTTTGCACTGTTGGAAATAGACCAGCGTGCTGCTAACTTCAATTTTGGCGATTATTATGATATCTTCCTCTCAGCGGGCCGGTTGGACCTGGCCTGTTCCTTCGTTTTTGATCCGGCAAAACTATTTGTACGACAGACCGCTGCTCTTGAATTTTCCAGATTGCTGGCTGAAAACGGATATAGCCCCCTGGCTAGGGAACTTTTCGCCCGCGCGACACCTGTACATTTATTGACCGGTTCCCAGACTTTATCAAGGAGGCGGTACCAGTCCCAGACTTATACCGAAATCGACGAGGTTGAGCTTGTGAAAACATGGGTTGATACGGCTGTTACCTTTCAGTCGGTGGACGAAGTCCTTAAAAAGATAGGGGGAATAGCAATCGGCGCAGAAGGAATGAATGAACCCGATGAACCCGTACTTCCTGAAATTATCCTTTCTTTGCAGGGGTACTTGCTCGAACAGGGCGATTTTGATAAGCTTGGCGAACTCGAGGTGTGGGCAAGAGAGGGCCTTGATGACTCCGATAAGCTTGACTTTTATTATGATCTAATTTACCGTCAACCCGCCCCTGAAGTGCTGAAGCAACGTGCGTTGGATTTTTTTGACCATTGCTTTCCTAGGGTTGGTCAAAGCCAACTGATTTCATATTCCCTGATATATACCTTCGTAGTGGATGACGCCGCTAAACGCAAAATCGCTTTTGAACGTTTGAAAACACCTGCAGAAATCAAGGCGGGACGGCAATATGTGCAGGCAGGTGGGCTGGCAAATTATATATTCAACTATGTGCGGCTTTTTTATATTGTCACAAAAAATTTTTCAAAGCCTGTAGAAGATTTTCTTCCCCCAAGTGACAAGCCCGCAGAAAAAGCTTTCGAGCTTGCATTTGCCAAGATGGGACAGGCGCACGCGTGGTATTTTCATGGCTACCCCGAAGCATCTGCTGGTTTCTTTGGCAGCCTGGAGAAAATGTTCTCCATCTTCCACCACAGTTATGATTCGCCATTGTACGATCATGATATCATTGTAGGAAAGAGCCGCTTTGTGGAACAGGTCCTACGTTCCAGCATCAGTATTTCGCCCCAGACAACAGCTGAACTCCTGGGGAAATTGACGCAAGAGTGGCGAATGAACAAACGGTATTGGAGCGAGAAAACCATTCAGAATATTGTCAGTTGGGCCATCGATAATAAACTAGATACCGACTGGTGCAGGCAGACTTTGAATTGGCTCGAAGAAATGGTGTACGCCACCGGCTATCTTAACCAAGTGATCGAAGATGGTGCAACCCAGGCCAGATTGTGGGCTAAACTCGGTTCAGTTGAACAGGTCGAGCGCTGCATTGACAGGCTGATGTCGCTTAGTTTGGGCGTAGGTCCCGAAGAGGATAGACAGGTTGACCAGATGGTCAGCTGGATTGGAAAGAAGCAGCCGATAGTAGCCTCGGATATACAGTTTTATCTAGACAGGTTGATACAGGTGTTGAAAAAGGTAAATTCAGCTGCTCATACCCCGGCGCGGGCAATTTTTGAGCTGTCACTTGCTTTAGGGAATGGCTTTGGGATTTTTAACCATTTGCTTTTCAATAGGCTGTTGCCATTGCTTGATGGTCTTGAAACTTCCTTGAATCATCTTATGGTACGGAATCCGCAATGGTCCCTGTTGTTAATGAAACTTTTTACGCGGATTATTGTAACCATGGATGATTCGAATAGCACCCGGAGGCTGTTAATCAGGACGATATTTTCACTGGAACCGGGCACAGAGCTCCTCGCTTCATTAGTAAGGGAAATAAATATTTATGCGGTCGCTGAAGTTCGCTCCAACTATTTAGCTGAAATATATGATCTATGCATCATGAAGGGCATTCCGCCTTCAATAATAGGCATTTCCACACAGCCCGAATCTAAAGACCGCAGACAGGGAAGTCCGGCAGACCTGCGGCTGAAAGATGGTAGTTCCTTCGATAAAGCCGGAGTGTTGGCTATAATCAACAGCATCGAGGAACTTTTAACACTGCGAGAAAACGAGGTTGAGCATGGACACTTCAACTGGACAGAAATCTTGATAAAGGTAATTCCCGGGGCAAGCGAGCATGGGTTAAGCCAGTTTATTGAAGGCATGGATTTAGATATCGATACAGCGCATATCCTTAATATTGCCGAAACCCTTCAAGCGAACGGCAGACCGAAACTTGCAGAGTCAATAATTGAACGCACAATAAACAATTCCCGTTATTGCCAGTGGGGCGATCATTATTATGCCAAGGGCAAAATTCCCGCTTATCAAAAATTACAGAAAATAAAACCCGGGAAAGAAATAAGATCGGCTGCACTCAAAGATTTCATTGAATCATTGCCCGGCATGGGTGTTAGAGATAGGGAGTCGATTATTGGGGATCTCGACCAAATTTTTGACCTTTTTGCCGAGCAACTGGACCACGAAATGATTTATACGGAAATCAATCTTTTTCGCAATGAGCTCTTGAGCAACGAGCTGCCCTCACAAGCAGTTGAAGTAAAAGGGAATGATGATGATGAGTCACTGCTTATCCAATTATTGTTTTTTTTGATAACTATGCCCAGCCAGTTCGAAAATATCATCTTTCCGCTACTGATTGCCGAGAACAAAAAAATGGAACCGGTTATAACCACGTTGCTGAGACGTTTGTTAGATGAGGGTTTTACCATCAAGTTCCTGCACCTATTGCAGGGGCTAGGTGCCCATGATAACGTTTTTACCGAGGTTTTCCGTGATGAGCTTACCGGACTAGTCAATGATGAGCGCGCAGATATTGTACTCCTGGCCTCAGGACTTTTACATTGGATAGGGGTAATTCCTCATCGAACAGTCCTAAAAAAAGATTTACCATTGAGCTATTCATTAGAACTGACTCCTCAGACTGGACTGGTTGACCAATCTAAAAAAGCTGTCGAGCATATCAGCGAGGACGGATACCTTAAAGAAACAAATGACCCGCTGGTCTATACGCATATCATTAGCTATGAACGAAAAATTTTAGCAAGGTATACTGGATTTAAGGAGTATAATATCGCTTATCGCATCCGTCATATCGGTAATAATATGCAATTTCCTAAATGGTGCTCAGAGATAAATGAGCTGGAATTAAGGCGATTGTATGAGACAGCGCTCGATCTTAAAATTCCCTATAACCGGCCGCAAGTACAGCAAGTTTATGACGGGCTGGGAAAGGTAATCATGGAGCTTTGCGATTTGAGGTATTTTGAACTTGGCGAGGTTTCGCATTTATTGCCCCATTTTGACCCCAGACTTTTCCGGCTTGAGGCCACCGAAATGCCTGGAAATGTTCGTTCTATTTTAAAGCTGACAGGCGGTGCTCCATCTGTAGACCGGAAATGGGCACATGAAATGGATCGGAGTTATGTTTCAGAAACGCTCCCCTCTTTTGACGGCAAGCACTATATCCTGGCAGAAAATACTATACTTCAAGGTATGGGGCATGGTAAGGCAATGGAAATTCGTGAAGCTTTCATTGATACAGAGATACCTATGTCTGGAAGCAATTTTACTTTTTTTCCATCTACTACTGAAGAATTAATCGAATACTACCCCGAAATCCAGCAAGCGGGTATAGTGATTTATAATAATGCTTTTAGTACAGGGCCTGCATCGCACTGGCTGGCGATCAACCCGTCGCTTGCATATGACATGGGCCTTACCTTGAATTCCAAAGAGGGAAACTTCAGGTGGGACAACCCCATGGGTGAAGCTGTTATAGAATCTGTTTTCTGGCGATTGGGTGATACGTCTAATAAAAGTGGGCACCATGATTCGGAAGCAGGTTTTGGCTGGAGGGTCCAGATCAGCCGTGAAGGACTTGAAGATATCATTGCCAAACTTGATGGCAGACAACTGTTTCATTATAAGAAAGTAACACGCCATCTGGAATATCACCAAAAGCGCTATAACACGAATATTAATGAGGAGGACCGTAAGGTGGTCGTTGAGGAGTTTACATTATGAACCATTATTTCGCGGAAAAATTGGATCCAGCACTCGTATGACAGATTTAATGTTCGTATTTTGTAACAATTGCTTCCTGGAATGATAAGATTTTAAGAATAATTTATGAATAATAACGCTCAAACCATTAATCTGCCTGTAGAGGTAACACCTGATGAGGTTGCTGCCATACCCCAAACAGGGGTAACAGCGAATACCAGACAAGAAGTTCCGGTGGGATCTGGCGATACGGTTATCAGTTCATTGGCTCCTAAGATTCTCACCAGTGAGGAGGATCTGGTCAGGGTAAAGCCTTACACAGATCTATTGAAAAAGACCATTGACCAGGCTGGGGTAACCAATATTGCTCTGACGGGAAATTATGGTTCGGGTAAAAGTACGCTGATCAATACGTTTTTATGGCTGCACAGAGACTATGAGCCACTGCGGATTTCACTGGCTTCGTTCGGAAATGTTGCTGAAAAGGTAGCAGAGGAAGAAGGGGAGGTTAAGGTAGTCGAAGGAGATACTGGAACAAATGGGGCCATTATTGGAAGCATAAAGAAGCCCCTAAAAGTCGCCAAAGACAGTAAGGCTACCAAAGAAAAAAAGGAGGAATTAGAGCGGTTGCTTGAGGTCAGTATTTTGCAGCAGATATTTTACCATGTCAAGCCATCGGTGATACCGGATTCCAGGTTCAAGCGGATCACCAATATCAAGGATGATGAGATTTATGGTATCGCGGTATCATTTGTACTGTGGGTAGCGAGCGCTTTTATCCTGTTTAAGTTCGATTATATTGACCGGATCAATCCTTCCTCATGGCACATCAGCTGGTCATTTGATTGGTGGGCAGTACCGGTATTTTTGATATTTTTTGCGGGTGTGGGGGTATTTGCCAAGAACATTGTGCGGTTGCTGAACAATTCAAAGATTAATAAGGTCAATATCAAGGGCGAGCTGGAGCTGGGTGATAAATTGGATAAATCGGTGTTCAACGAACACCTGGAAGAAATCCTGTACTTTTTTGAACGTACCAAATTCAACCTGGTCGTAATCGAAGATCTTGACCGTTTTGACAGTACCGATATTTTTACCAAGCTGAGGGAGCTCAACACGCTGCTCAATAATTCACTTTCGATAAAGGAAAGGAAAGACCACCGGGAAATTGTGTTCCTATATGCGATCAGCGATGAGACCTTTAAGGACAAGAATGAACGGGTAAAGTTCTTTGAATACATTATTCCAGTAATCCCGTTTATCAATCCAACCAATGCAGGTGACCAGTTGGCTAAACTAATTAAGGAAGCTAAAATTGAAGACGCTAGATTTAAGGACTTTACCGAGGACCTAGTTACTTTTATCGATGATATTGATATGCGTTTGCTGATCAATATATTTCACGAATACCAGCTTTACAGAGATAATCTTTCTCCGGTATTGCAACAGGACAAGTTGTTTGCGATTATTACCTACAAGAACATGTTCCCCGAAGATTTCAGTAAACTGCACAGTAGGAAAGGAATACTTTATGAATTTCTATCGGGAAGGGTTAAGTACATTAAAAGAATGACTGATGAAATCGACCAACAGCTTGCCGGTAATCTGGCCGAGATTGATAATATCGAATCTTTGAAGGTTGAGAATGTAGAGGACTTGCGGTCTCTTTACATCAAAGCAATCTATACCAAGTTTCCCGGGGCAATAGCTATTAAAGTTGGTAAGCAGGTAAACTTTGCTGAATTGATAGAGTATGATAACTTTAAGCTTTTTTCCCAATCCAATAAGATAGAATATTATTATTACCAGCAGCACAGTGATTACGGTAGTTATGTGACCGAACGAAAACTTAGTAGTATATCAAATGTTTCGTTCGCTGATCTGGAAAAAATCGTCAATCCGGGCTTTACCTATCAAGAGCGGGTAAAACAGCTCATAGATGCGCTGGCAGGAAAAGAAGACGAACTTAAGCAGGAGAATGATTTATTGAGGGGAAGAAAATTGGCAATTGAATCCTGGAGTTTGAGCGAGATATTTGAAGAAGTGGATATCGATCCTTACATCCATCATTTTTCGGACAATGGGCTGATCAGGAACCTGTTGCTCAATGGTTATATTGATGAAAACTATGCCGACTATATCTCACTTTTCCATGAGGTAAATATGAGCGCGGAAGATTTCGCATTTGAAAAACAGGTGAAGAGTGGCACCGCCTCGGCTTTTGATTACAAACTTTCTTCAACAGCATACCTGATAAAGAAAATAAATGACAAATATTTCAGTCGTGAGGTAATCCTAAACCTTGATCTGGTATGCTGTCTATTGGGAGAAGAGGAAGCTTTTGTTGAAAAACGCAGCAAAATTTTTGCGCTGCTGGCCAGTGAAAAGGAGCGTTCGGTTAGTTTTATCGATGAGTTTGTTTCCAAAAGACCCGAGCAGGCGGGTGCTTTTATGCGTTTGCTTGCTGCTAATTGGCCAGGATGCTGGAACTATCTGGAAAAGAAGAGTGGATACAGTGCGGATAAATTGAATAGTTATCTAAAGCTTTTAGTGACCAATGCTCAAATAGACCATTTAATTGATCTGGGATCCTCAATTGGCATCTATATTTCCAAAAAATCAGATTACTTCTCCCTGTTTAGTACCGATAGCGAAAAAGCAAGTGCCAGGGTCTCCATAGAAAGACTCGGCGTAAGGTTTGCGAATTTGCTGCCTCCAAATGATCAAACAGCGCATTTATTTGATTTTGTGTACAATAACAGCTATTACCAAATTAACACAGGTAATATCCTGCTGATGCTTGCCGAAAAAGGGGGAGGAATAAGTTTGGAGAAGGCCCGTAAATCAAACTATTCCGCCATTCAGCAATCTGAATGCGAACCGTTAAAGAAATATGTGGAAAGATCTATTATCACCTATCTCCAGAATGTATTCCTTAAATTACCTGAGAACAAAGAAGAGGAAGAGCCATATATGTTAACACTTCTCAATAACGCAAATATTGGGGAAGAATTGAAAATATCGATAGTGAGGGGCGGCTACGTTATGATCGGTGATCTTGCTGCAGTAGATGATTATGATATACGTCAGCAGATTGTAGCTCAAAACTGTATGGTTACCAGCTGGAAAAACGTTTTTGTCTACTATGACGGCCTACTGTTTTTAAGAGAACAAGGTAGCGAAAACAGGTATTTTGATGATGTGCTGTTGGATTATTTTAATCTGGAAGAAAATTACCTTAAACTTCAGAGTCAGTCAATGGCTCCCGATGGTGCCCATGATGAGGGTTATCTGGGTTTCTTTGCAATCCAGATTATGGTAAGCAATGATCTTGATGACAACGCCTACAAGGCACTTATGGCCACACACTATTACATTTATGACACCGAGGATCTTGCTGCGTTGAGTGCTGATAAGGTCGGTTGGGCGCTGGATCAAGGCCGTATCGAACTTAACAACCATACATATGATCAGTTAAAGGAACATTTTCCAGAGCTGCACATCAAATTGGTCGAGAAACAGCAAAGTGAATTAGCCAAACAGATTGATCAATTGGTAATTCAAAAGAGTGATACGATAACGCTTTTGGGATCGAATGTACTGACTAGGGAAAGCAAACTGGTAATTTATGAACAGCTGAGTGACGATATGGTGATTGCAAGTGCAGCTATTTCCCGCCTAGGTTGTAATTTGCTATCTAAGTCACCTGAGGCGGAGATCAGTTATCCTGTGATGGCAAGTATGTTTAAACATTCAGTTTCCATAGGAGATAAGATCAGGTTATTGAATATGCATCTTTCGGCGCTTGCCGCAGATCAGGTTCAGTCCCTGATCGAATCATTAGGAGGAGATTATCCGGAGATATTTATCAAGCGGCATAAACCAAAGTTCTCCAAAGAGGAGTTCCATACCGTCCTTTTTACCAAATTGAAGGCGAGTCGTATGATCAAAACATTTGAGCCACATGAGAAGGATGAATACCTCTGGAGGGTATTTGCCAATTATTGAGTTTGCATAAGTGGTTTTGTTAAACAGGGAACAGGATAAGCGGATTTAGGTCTACAGACGTTCAGATTAATGGATAAAAGGCTTTGAGCAGTTAGATCTATGATTAAAGCAAAAATATCACAGGCATTTTGCCCCTGTGATATTTTTTATAGATAAGTAGTATCCTCCCAGTTTATGCAGCTCAGTACGATAGCGGAATAGTAGATCAGAAAATGGTTATATGAACGCCTGTGAAAACCAGGGCCACCTCCAAATAGGGAGAGCTAAGACTTGATATAGTCCTGCTCAAATTTCAAAATCTTTGATATTAGATTTTTATGTAATTTTTCACATAGCTTTATTACAATCCTGATTGCGGATACATCCAGATTTGCAGTAGAATTAATATATAAAAAAACTGAATGTTTACAGCAGATTAAGTTTTTCAGCTATGTCCTTCGTCATTTTTGATAAAGGGCGTTTGTTGATCTCATCGTTTAGTGTATAGTTTCCAAGGATGAACCTGCCCATCATGGAATCGGTAAAGGCCGTCTGGACCCCGGCAGCGTCGAACACATCCTTGAGCTCCTTTTTACGCTGGTCGGTATAATAGTACGCTTTCAAGAATATTTCCTCGCCGACATCACCGAACAGCCTGTAAATATCCTCAAGGGTGAAGATGGTCATGTGATTTGTTCCGCGTAGCTGGTCCGCGGTGCCCGCCGCAATACCGACCCGGTTTTTTACGGTTATTTTAATATGCGCCGCATTTTTTCCGGACATAATAAAATTCAGCACATCAGTATCATCCAGGTCAAATTCCAGTAGCTGGTTCAGATCGTGGATATAGGGGTGGGCATGCGTGGCAATCCTGAATTCCTTGCTGGTTTTTGTTGTGTTACAATTTGCACATGCCGGTACCAGGTTAAACATACTGATGCTGAAATAAGGGTATTTTTTTTTCGAATAATAGTGATCAAACTGGTATAGGGCCTTTTTGCGCTTATCAAGTGTAAGCGTATATTGTGCGTTGCAGTAGAGACATGCTTTGACATTGAGCTGCGTGCCGAACCAGATGCCTTTAGTCGAGTTCCTAAACCCATCGTAGTTCAACAGTTCCGCGATTTTGTTTCCGAAAGGTGTAGCTTTGGTGCCATTGTGTAGTAGCGCATTGTAACCCCTGACCTGAAAATCAGTAATTATTTTTTCCATGTCAGCGGGTTCCGCTTTGATAAATTCCTCAAACCTGGCGTGTAGATCCGATACAAATGCTGCCCTAAGTGATCCTGCCCTTATGGTCGAATGATAAGTTAACAGATTGGCCCGAATCTTACTGAATTTCCACTTTTGGTATTTTTGTACACCGTAATAATCGTTTTTCAATGAGCTCAGTGCTACAAGCCTGTTCGATCCGTTAAGAAAAGTATTAACGCCCTTCATTCTGCCTCCTTTTAATTTCCTCTGCTTCCAAAAGCTGCAGTTGTAGCCGCTGAATCCTGGCCTCTATATTTTCGTCCCTTTGAAAACCATATTTTTCATCAAACATTTTTTTGAGACGGTCCGCCAACAATGGCTCACCGATCACGTCTATTTCCTTCAGTAGCCCCGCCGGATCTCGATCGTTGCCTTTTTCTATCCGTTTAATAAGTTTTACGATTTTCCTTTTAGCAAACTCACCCATTACCCCCTCACTCATGAAAAAACCGTCTGCCAAAAGGCTATGGATATTTGATGCAAAGGTTTTTTCCCTATTGTTTAGTTTTGGAAGTACATTGCTGTTGTGATCGATGAAGATGAGGTTCTGTTTGGGCAGGTCCGATGCAATAAATGGAGAATTGGAGGTCAATATCAGCTGAATGTTCTTTCCACTGTAAACCTGTGGCAAGAAATTGATCAGGATATTGATCAGTTTACGCTGCCATTCGGGGTGGAAATAAACATCTCCCTCATCGATCAGGATCAGCAGGTTATCTCTGGAGCCAGTTTGCGATGGGCTAATTTTATGGAATCTCGATAACATGGTCAGTATTGATTGTTGGCCGGAACTGAGGTTTTTCCACTTAAAGTTGAGAAAATCAGTCGGCCCGCATGAGTCCATATAAATCCCCAGAAACAGCTTGAAGTTCTCCTCATCATGATCTACTTTCAATACCGCGGTTTCATTGGAATCACCCGGAACAATGAGCTTGTCCGCTAAAAATCGTTCAAAAACCTCGATCAAAGGCAAAAATAAGGTGGCCCTAAAGTTCAGTAAAGTATTGGGATACCGGTAGGTAAGATCGAAAAAAGCGGTGATCTTTTCGGGTATTCCATATGCAATCGATTCCTGGTCTGCCTCCTTAAAAATCTCATTAATCCTAGCATGAGCTTCTGAGTTTGCCGATTGGAATTCGAATTGCTGCCTGATGGCATTGTAGAACATATAGAAATAAAAACTGTCCCTGAACGTTAATGAGTTTTCACTATCCCTACTTTTGAATACCCTCTCCAGTTCATTTGTAAAGCCGGAATCAAAGTTTTCAATATTGGTGAGTACTATATCCCGATCCTCCCGGTAGAATGCTATTTCGATTTCTTCAGGGAGTTTAAAGGGTAAGCCTTCAAATTTGTCCTTGGCAGCAATAAATCCCATATTCCTCATCAGTTCCCGTTCATGAAAATTCAGTGGTCTCCTAAAATCTTTGTGGCTCTCGTATCCTGAATCTGCCAGATCTTCTGCAACGAAATAATTGGTTGATATATTCAGCAGCCCCTCATTGGATATTTCATGCTTTCCCTCAAAAATATTGGAATAGAATATGCAGTAGCTATTTTCAAATAAGTCATTTAAAGGCAGTGTTTTTAACAGGGGATAGCTTTCAAGGGAAAAATAGTCAATCCCAAAAAGGCTGTGCAGATGTTTTGGGGTACGCTGCGAAATCGTGACGTGGAAATGTACGGGTGCAAAGATACTGTAGCCTGGGACGGTAGTTCCCGTATTATCGATCGTTTCCCGGTTGATGATCATAATAAATTCAGAACTGGCTCCCTTTGATCCATTGGTCAGGTTTTCCTTTATAAAATCAAGCAGACTGGTTTTGCCGGAACCATTCTGTCCGATTATGCCCGTGATATTTTTTATCCGCTCATTTTCGAAGAAGTTCTCTACATGGTCTTCATTCTCGGCGATATCGATTTCAAAAGCATATTTGCCCGTTTCCTTAATATGAAAAAGATATTTGGAGCTGAAATTATAGGACTGTTTTTTGATATTCCTGTATTTTTCGATCCAGAGATGCAGTAATTCCATTCGCGTTAATTTAAGGCTACCAAACTAGTTATTAATTGTGGAATTTGCCAAATTTTCAAAGCTTCAATCTTGATCACGGTGTGAAACCAATCGTGTGATCGCCCGATTGCCGACTTAAGCCGCCTCAAGGCAGGAAGTGTAAATGATCAATTTCAGTATGCCTGAAAGTTTGTTATTTACAAACATTTGTTTTAGGTTTGCTTAAATAAAAGCCCGGAACGGCTCCGGAATAGAAGTGCCGGATGTTTATGGAAATTATCAAAAAACTCGACAAATTATCGGATGTGCTGAGCTCCGATAGGGTTGTACGCATCCAGCAGGAAGCATCAGATTACCTCAAGCAGCACAATATACTTTTTACGGTCCTCGCGTGTGAGCAGGAGGGGATTACTGTTAAAATAGAACAGGAAAAACCGCTTAGCGGACGCATTTATACTTTTGAGGAGCTGATTGTTACTGCTAAAGGCTTATTTGGACGTTATGTACTGAATGAGGTATTTGTACACGCCCATCCGTACGTGGAGTCACCCGCAGAGGCAGTTGATGGAAAATGGGTGCAGTCCCACATGAACCATTACAAAATCAAGCTTAAGGAAGTGGCTTTTCAGACCGGTATCGATAAAACGAACCTGTCTGCCTGGATAAACGAAAAAAGGCCGATGAGCCGTATCGTGAAGGCTATGTTTTTTAATTTTTTTAAAGTGTATGCGATCAATGACCTGGTCACCACGCTATCCGGTGAGAAAATACATTTTTATTATATCAAAAAATACTTTGGTCGGGAACTCATAACCAGGCTGGTAGCGCTTTCGGGACATGAAAATGCCGAAATCACCGAAAACGGAGAGGACCTCAAAATCTGGATTCCCTAATTTTTTTATTAAAGACTGGGAGAAAAAGGATAACCTATGAGGGCAATGATTAGTTCTACTGTTGTAATAAAACAAAATACTTGAATGAGACTAAAATATAGTGGTACCAAAGGGAATTACCTGCCAGCCATATTTTTCATGCGGATAGAAACTGCGGAGGATTTTACTGATCTCGATTCGCTAAGTATGGATAGCAAATCCACCCTGTACCATGAATATGTACATTTTGTGCAGGATATAACAACACTTTATGGGCTGGGTAACATTGCACAACTGGTTGACCTGCAGGCACACCTGATTGGCAGGGCAAAAGAAGGGCAAAATAATACATTCCAGGTGCCGATGGAGATAGCAGAAGGAAGCGATCTGTGGAAACGCTTGATGCTGTTTGATATCTATGAAGGGGATAAAGTGCAGCAGATCGAAGGGATCAGCGAAATCCTGGATGTTCGGGAATGCCCGGTTGAAGGGATTTTGGATGATGGCCATATTTGTTCGATAATGGTTAGTTACAAAGATCTGTATGGAAGGGCTGCCGAGCTTGAATTTGGAGCGCATTGCATCAATGAGGGAATGGCACATTTGATACAGGATTGCCTTTCTGATGATGTTGAAGCTAACTATTTTCCCTATCAGATCGCCCATCGTGTTTGTGCCCACCTTTATCCAGCGCTTGCAGTAGACAAAAGGAATGTGGTTTACCTATGTGACATTGCGCTCAATACCAGCCATCCTGCCAAATTTTTTGTAGATATGATCAGGGCGCTGGAGCAAAGTGGTATGCAGCCTGCCGGACCAGAGGGGTTATATGACTGGTTCGAAGGGAAAATGTTCAGGGCAGCAGACGGGGCTAGGTATACATTTTATGACCTGTACAAAAAACAATCGGAACTTGCTGTCAAACAGTTGCAGGCCTATTTTCCGGGCGAATTATTTACAGCACTCCGGAAGTGGATAGAACTTGTTTTTACCAGTGCACTCGATATGCGGATTAGAGAGATATCGTTTTGGGCGGATATATTAGGACCGGATAGCAAGGATGAACGCAGGGAGAAATTTACCAGGCTGACGAGGAATTTCGGTTATCCGCTGATGAGCAATCGAAACGATGCCTACTATTTTCATCATCCTGAAATCCAGGTACCCAATATCGAGGTTTTCAGGGCGGTGGCCGAAACACACAAATTGTTTTTACATGCGCAAAAAGGCTGTCAGATGAAAGGTTTTTGTAGCTCAGGACCATCAGGTGATATTACTTCCTCCCTGTGTGATGAACCATGGAAGCGTATCAAAACGAAGTATACCTGCGCATTTACAGTATTGTGGATCATGTGGGGACTGGCAGAAAAAACACCTGTTTTCAGCTCCGAAACAGGCTAACATGAAGAGGTGAGAAAGGGGGAGGAAAGGATACTTTTTAAATATGGGGTCAGCCAAAGAAAAACACCTTCAAGTGGTGCTTAATATATTGCTAGTTGTCCTTACCCCACTTTGAGGACGATGTTTTTTACCAAGGTTTTTTTCAGCATTCACCTGTACTCGGCTGGATCGGGGACAGGATCGATATGGACGACCTCCAGTTAAAATATGGTAAGGGTTACGACCACAACTTTGTGATTGATCCGAATTCCAATTTGCCGGTTGCGGTTGCCAGGGGTGACCGGTCAGGGATCGAAATGAAAGTTTATTCTACCGAACCGGGGCTGCAGTTTTATTCCGGGAATTTTATGCAGGGAAAGAACAGGTTAAGGAATGGGAATGATGAATTTAGGACCGCCTTTTGTTTGGAAACCCAGCATTTCCCGGACAGTCCCAACAGGCCGGAGTTTCCTTCAACGGTACTGCGTCCGGGAGAGAAATACCAAAGCAGGTCTGAATACGTATTTTCAATTTTTAGATAGTAACAAGCGTCGGAAGCTTGAGAAGATACTATTGTTTAGTTTTAGCGAGGAGTACCGGGGCCGCGATGGTTCCGGTCTTTTTCGTTTAACGAAATTAATTCAGATGAGAATGGTCAAGTGGTGGAAAGAAAATAACCTACAGGTTTTAGTATATTACATAATTTCCATAAACTTGGAATATTAACGAGCTCATTAAAATAATGTATTGTAAGTATACCAAAGAAGTTATTTTTCAATTGTTGTCAAGGGAACCAATTTTTTGTGCAGGATCACTGGAAGCTTTACTTTTACCTAGCCAGATTCAAAGCTGTTTTACCCTGACAAACCGCGGTCCCAACCCTGGGCTGTAGAAACTATCATCCTAATCAATAACCTGCATACGTTCAATCAATAATTAAACAATAATAATAAAATAGCCAATGCCAGATAATAAGGTAACTGTCAGACCAGGCAGTTTATACCAAAGCCAGTCCGATGCCATTGTTATTCCCCTGGAGGCCAATGAGCCATTGCCGAATTATATTATGGCAGAGCTGAAAGAACATTTTGGGATTTCCATTGATGCCGAGGGTTTTAAGAACGCCGGTAAACTGAATATTTTTGAATACCATAGCGACCAATCTAAAAGGCTGAAGAAAACACTATATGTGATTTTTCCAATCATCCCAACCAGATCAGGAATAACGCTGAAAGTAATCGCAGATATGGTAAAACAGGTAAGCTCACTTTCGGTTACCAATCGGAAGGTACAGAGCATAGCCATTCCCTTCCCAGAGCTCTACGCCACACAGATCAGCGATGCAGATGCCTATGAAATGATGGCCAGTGTTTTTAGAAGAAATTCAGCTGGAAATTGTGAACTTGAAATATTTGTAAGTGACGAAAGGCAGTTCAACGAACTGCAAACGGAACTTCAAAAGCGCAGTGAATCTACCGAGATGAGTAAAAATCTCAGTAAACAAGCTTTGAGCGAAGACTTGTTACAAAGGGAGTTCTATATCGCCAAGTCTTATTTTAACGAAGTAGAAATATTCGATGCTTTCCTTCGCAAATCCATATGGTTTAGTGAAATCACCGATGAGAACAAAAACATGCTCAGCACGGTCAGTCACGGCAGTATGCTCTTTTTAGATTACTCACCGGACCGGAATGGGACGCAGATCAATATTCAGGCGGTTGGAGAGGTGACTAAAGTATTTCCCGATGAATTAGAGGTGGACTGGAAAGTTAAAAACTTCATGGTGCCGATAAAAAACAGGGATTATCCAGATGTTCCGCTATATAAAGTCAAGTTGGACTATATTAAAAAGGAGCTTATCGAACTCTACATGAGTGAACTTTTTAATGAACAGCAACGGGAAAGCGCCGCAGACCTGGTATCAGCCATATCAGTGGCCCAGTCCGTAACCGAACTCAACAATGATTCCGATAGGGGAATTGATTACCTGGATATCGTGGATGATGTCAACAGCTTCGCCAGGATCATTGCGCTTAAGAAATTCAGGCCTCCGCTGGCCATAGCCTTATGTGGCCAATGGGGTTCCGGCAAGAGCTTTTTCATGAACAAGATGGCCGACGGAATCGACCGATTGGTTTCAGAGAACAAAAATGGCTTGTTTTGTTCGGGAGTCGTGCACATCCGTTTTAATGCCTGGTCTTACATGGATTCCAACCTTTGGGCAAGTATGGTCGGCAAAATCTTTAGCGGACTTAACAGTTATATCAGTAAAGATGCAGCAGTTCCGAAGGTCAAACAGGAGTTAAGAAAGGAAATTCAGGAGAAATTAAGCCTTACCAATGGCGGCGTGGTACAATTGGAAGAGGAAAAGGCTGCCAATGAAAAGGATATTATAGATTTAGAACGTCAGAAAACGGAGATCAAAAAGGAATTGACTGATCAGATCAATAAACTCCGGTCAAAAAGCCTGAAATCATTTATTACCAAGGCTGATCAGGAATTTAAGGTAGAAGCGCGCGTAACAGCTGCTTTGGAGGAGAACAAAATGGCTACCGAGGTCTCGGATTTTGTCAAAAAGAACTTTCCCCAAGAGGTGTGGGGAGAATCGGACTATTTGAAAAAAGAGCTTTCCTCTGGCTACATATTCTTCCTCGAGTTTTTCCGTAAGGATAGAATAGTCTGGTATATATCGATCGCAGTAGCGATTCTGTTAGGTATCTGGGGAATAAAAGCGGCGTTTCCTGCCATCCTTGCTTACCTCAAAATAGCTCGTTTTGAATTTCCCGCAAACTTCTTTGCCGGACTAACGGTTTTTGGAGCCGGTTTTACTAGGTTTTTGGCCAGCTATAAGCATGTTAAGCCGTTATTTGCCAGCTTTTGGAAGATCAGTGCGCAATATCAAAATGAACTGGCCAATGCTAAATTCAAGTGGGAACAACAGGAAAAGGCAATCAAAATCGATTTGGAGATCAAAAAAGACAAGATTGCCTGGATCAATGAACAGCTGGTTGAACATGAATCACTAAAGAACAAACTTCAGTACAGACTGGACAATAGGCTGAATTCGGAAGCACTCAGCCGATTTATCACTGAAAAGAGTGGTGCTGATGGATACCGCAAGCAGCAGGGTATTATTGCCACTATCAGGGAAGACTTCGAGGTTTTGACCGAGCTTTTTATCGGCGCTGGAGCGGAAGCAAAAGCTGAGGATGAAAGTGCTAAGCTGGATAAGCCGGTAGAGCGGATCATTTTATATATAGACGACCTGGACAGGTGCTCAGAGGAACGCATAGTAGAAGTTCTTGAGGCCGTTCATCTTTTGATGGCTTTCGAGCTATTTGTGGTTGTGGCAGGAATTGATCCAGCCTGGGTTAAAGTCGCCCTTAAAAACAAACGGGTTCCAGAACAGGGTGAAATAAAGGGCTTAAATACTGCAGCTTTTTATCTGGAGAAAATCTTTCAGGTTCCATTTCAACTTAAACCGGCAAAGGATGAGCTCATCAGAAATATGATTATGGGGTTGACCAGTGGCATTAAGCGACAGATAGAGACCACAATACCGGGGCAATCGATAGTGCGGGAATATTCAGGTGCCTCTACCGGATTGACCGTTTCTTTCCCAGGTCAGCTTGAAACCAACCAAGATCTGGACGCACCTTCGGAGCCACAGGTGTTTGATGTTCCAGGTAGTATTGAGCGACTGTTATTGGATCAACAGGAAATTGATATGCTTTCCTCATTTTCGATCTTACTGCCCACAAACCCCAGGGCGGTGAAGCGATTTGTAAATACCTATCAGATTATCAGGGCACACGACAGCTTGAGATTTCTGTCCGGACGGGAAGATATAGAGCAGCTAATGGCCATTATGCTCCTTTTGGCAATGAATATAGGTAAATTCAGGGATCTCCGGGGTGACTTTTACCATATGGTCAGCGAGGAGGAGGAGGGTAGCTTAACCAGTTTCTTTAAAATGAGTGTTGAAGATGACAATAAACAAAAGCGGATAGAAGAACTTGATCGCCAGCTCAGTGATGTAGAGATGATTAAGCTCCGGGGCATTCATTTCAGTATTTTTAAACAATATCTGCCTTTTGTGTCCAGGTTTAGTTTTGACTAAGGTCAACATTACATTGAAGTATTGCCATTGATATCAGTTCTGCTGATATCGTTATTAAATAAACTATTTACCTTCAAAAATCACTTATTACACATGGATTCAATTAAAGATGACCTAGACTTAGCGCTGGAAATCATAAAAATCAACAGAGATAAATACACAAGGCAAAGAATGCAGGAACTTTCGTTATTGACTGAAAGTAAAAATGCTGAACGTTATTCAATCCAAGTTATCCTAGAGCCGGGAGTGGCGCTTTTAACCGAACACGAAACTTATACCCAATTTTCACGGACAAACAATTTTTGGAGAAAAGATCCTGAAGATCTAAATATTCCGGTGCAGGCCCACTATCATATTTACGGGAACCGATCTAGCAAAGAAATATACGCTGTGAACATGGATGGAACAGCCCATCACAAAAAGAATAAAGGTTTCACAGTTCCTAAAAAGGAAGCGGAAGAGCTGCGTAAGTTTGGTGTGGCAATACCCGATAACAGGATTATAGAAAGCAAGGATCTTGAGCTTAGTGCAGCACTTGAAAAAAACAGTTTTTCAATTACACTCGTTATTGAATGATTAAGTCAGATAAAAAAATACAATATGAAAGCACAAAAATATCAAATTGGGGAGCAACAGGTGATGCTCCGCGAAATCGGGGGAAAGGAGTTACCGCTTTATCCTGTCGAGATCATAGGTTATGAGGTGGCCAATGCTCAGCCTTACAGGATCAGATATCGAAAGCCAGCAGACAAACATGTATACCTTGAAGACGTCGAGGAATCAAGGTTCGTGTCGCTAATCCAACTGGCAAACAACTGACTTGAGCTGGTGAGCAAACTTGGAAGCGTCGGGTTGGTCACTGTTTAGGTCGTATAAGCATCAAAGATGACTTTTATGGTGGGTCTGAAAACAGCTTGTATCTTTCTGCTCGCTAAGATTAGCATGTCAAAATTTCTCAGAATCTCGCGGTAGACCATCGTATATTCCCTTGTTGGTTTTGTCCCTTCGGCAATTTCGTCGAACAGATCTTCCAATTGGGCCTTGTACTGGTTGGCATTTAAGTGGTTTGCAGCGCGAGTATGTGCCTTAATGGCTTTGTTGATGTCATTGATGATTTTGTCGATAATTTCTTTGCGTTTAATTAGTAGCCCACCTCTATTCAAGTCTAAGATTTCAATGGTCTTATTGCCCTGAGGACTTGCATTTCTTTCTATAAGTTTCCCGGTTCTTTCAATTTTTAAGTGTGTGCTTGGATTAGTGACCTCTGGATTGATGATAAGCGGTCTTTCAACGCTCAGGTAAATGTGATTGATATGGTTGGCGGCGGTATTGTAGGTGCCGGGAGGTGGAGGTACTAACGCTGGTGGAATGGTTACCCTTGCAATAGGATTTGACAAGGGGAAACGGGTACCTTTTCTGCCAGTTGCATTGCACCAGATGCAGGCAATCAGCAAGTTGCTCCACTCGTTGCCCAGCCAATAGTAACCGGAATGGGTAGTTCCTATGGATAGATCTCTTATGTCAACGACATTTTTCGGGCGGTAATGTTCGACGTTTTTATAGCTTACAGCAGTGATATGTGCTTCACAATAGCCGCATTTGTCATGATATAGCCTGTTTAACGCGGCTTTGACTGGGGTAGCTTTAAAGTTAGTTCCACTGTATCTCCTCGCAGCTAAAATTGTTGCCAAGGTAGCGTTTGCGGCTACACCAGTTAGAGGTGCTGGCAAATTAGCGTAGTTCTTGTTAATTTTCCTCATTGCGAATGTTTTTGGCGATAGTTTTGAGTTCTTCTCTGATTTTACGGTTGGCCACGACCTGTTTATAGCTGCGTTCAGTGCTCAGTTCTTCCAGATTGGTGTTGCTTTTTGGAATGATATCCTGCATGCCGAATATGGGTGAGGTCAAGATGGTGTTCGGCAGCAAATTTCCTAAGTCTAGTTGATTGTCCAACCTTTCAGCAACGACCCCATTTTTATGGATTCTCTTAATAACGAAGATCCTGCTGTTCTTGGGAGCACCTAAGAGGGGTATAGGGCTATGAGTAGTGACGATAAACTGAACGTCGGGGAAGTATTCATTCAGGAACTGTGGCAGTTTTCTTTGCCAAGTTGGATGCAGGTGGATATCGATCTCGTCAATTAGTTCGATGCCTTGCAGTCGTGAAGGGTCTTCTACATCGGGTTGCTGGGAAAAAAGCCTAATCATCATGTCACCGAGCATGGCAACTAGACTTTTGATGCCCGAGGAGAGCTTTCGGAATGTTACACCGTCTTTGATGCGCTCACCCTCGCTGTCAAGTTCATGATAGAGAATTTCCTGAGTATCTTCCCAATCTACTTCGCTGATATCATATATGTTAGGTATGATATCTATGAGCATTTTTTTGATCGCGGTATAGCGGACTCTGGTCTTTGAATCCGAATCAGCTAAGGAATTGATCAGCCAGCGGTTGAGATCTCTAAAGATTCCATCGTGGGAAAACAGGCTATAAAAAGGGTGCATTCTTCCACTATAACTTTCTGCGTCGGCAACCATTGATCGGTCATCGATGTCTTGGCGGTTAGCCCCATAACAGCAAAAGGGAATATCCGGGAGCTGCCCATCGGTCATTACTCCTTCGAAATTGATCCTATGTCTGTAAGTCGCTGTCGGGGTGTTTACACGGAAGGTAACCTGCCAAAGGGAATTGATAGGGTCGAAGCGACTTTCATGAAAACGGTAGCCTAGGGCGAATGCGATGGCTTTAAGTAGGGTGGTCTTTCCAGTGCCATTGTCCCCAGTGAGGAAAATAAAGGGGCTATTCTTAGGAATAGTTTCCAAGCTAAGTTTAGTGATTGGCCAGAACTGCTCAATATTAATTTCGGTCATGCTATAGGGCATCGTGAGTACACCTGTTTTTTTTCGTAGTTCTTTGATGGTCGCAAACCATCGGTCGAAGTCTTGAGGATCAATAAATCCTACGGGATTTCCTGGGTTATCCAGAAAGACTTTGCCGGGGCCTTGAAGCAGTATATGATCAATGATTGGTTTGTCGGTTTCAAGGAAATAATCCAATGTACTTAGGTAATTGGTTTTTGGATAAATCTTAACCGCATGATCTGCAGTTTCTATGGTCAGTTGTAAGGGGGAGGCAAACAAATTTCTAAACATCGCTCCTTTTGAGGGGCTATCTCCTGAAGAGAAGTTCAACGAACAGTGTTTGGAAGTGGTCACCTTGAAATATATGTTCGGGGTTTCGTATAGCCAGTCGTTACCACTCCAGAAGGAAACGATCACTTCTTTTTCCTGGCCATAGAACCAGTATCCTTTGTCGAGTTTCTTACCTTTGTTTTCGATTCGGAGAGTAAAGTCCAGCCGATAGCCATGTTGCACGGCTACCTGGCGCTTTTGCATCAGATAGTCATAGATTTCGTTGTGGAGATCAGTAATTTTCGACATGTGTGAACGAGATTAACGAGATGTGTGTTCTTATAATTTGGTTTATGCTTTGCATTTAGGATCAATTGATTAACATATTTTGGACGATACTAGCATTAATGTGGTATCTTCCATGTAGCAGACTAGTACCTCCTTAAGGGCATGGCAAATAAAGTTTCATCAACTGTAATATAATTACTTTGATGTAAGGTATTCAAACGGATAATCTAATGGTAGCTGACTTTTATTCTTTTTTCCGTCCTTATATTGCCATAATTGTTTGATCATAAGAGCTGTTGTTATATTGCTAAGGTAATAATTTTATGAAAAAACCACTAGTGGTTGAGTGACACATTTAAAAATACATATATCAAACCCTCCGAAATTTTTATTCTAAAATAATCTTGCCAAGGTATCGCATAACCTAACAAGACTTTGTTTTCGAAAAAAAAAATTGATAAACTTTTTCGTTCCTAGTCATAAAGCGAATTACACACCGTTAATGACTGGATATACTAGAATAGATTGATCCCGGTTTACAAGAAATAAAACTTATTGGAACGGTTTGATTTCCATTGTATTAGTAAAATTGGCCAAAGGAGATCAACAAAATTAGTTTTTACATCTCATTGAAAAACATGTTTCCACAAGGTTTTGACCATGATAATACTGATCGAGGAATTGATCCAATATTTTAAATTGGCTATTTTCGTTTAGCCTATAAAAATCTTCCACAATATGCAAAAATTGACCTCTTTTTTAACCAAAATACAAACTTTTGAACTGTGTATCACCACAAAAGAAGAACTGAAAAGCCCTATAAAAGAGGATGGGCATAAGCCAGCTTACAGCCTTGCTCACGAAACACATTATTATGATTCATTCACTTATAAGAGTGAAATTAGGGTGTTAAAAGACATGGCCTTAATTGATCTGCTATCCCTTAACGACACCAGTTTAAAAAGAGAATTTGAACAACTCAAAAAATTAAAGGAAAGATTTAAACTTATATGGACAAATTTCCATGAGCACTATAATGAGTTTAGAGATGAATATCCCCGAAACTTCATATTTTCGATCCGACTCAATTATTTGTTTATCGTTAACAACCTGCAATCAGACTACAAGGATATTTATATAGGTAATGAGTTTGTAGAGAGTCTGCACGACACTCTAAAGATCAGGGACAAGTTCTTGAGTGAGCTGGTCAACGAAATTGATGAAATCCTGCATCCCCGAGAAACGTTTGAAGAATGGATAGCCAAACAGGTAAGCGCGCAACACACAGAAGATGCTATGACAGAGCAGCCTCCGAAAATCCCATATAATCCCGATGCGGGCCGGCCAAAATTCAATCCTCAGTTTACAGGTGATTTTCTGAAACTGATAAAGACATATTTTTCAGAAGAACATTTCTCCCAGCTTACTGCGCTTATAAAATTGGATGAACAGCCTATAACCAAACTAATCTTTAATGGCCGAGGCAACCAACTTGCCGATGCTTTTAAGCAGCTATATGAAGCGAACCTGATTGTTGGATGTAATAAAGCAGAGCTTGAAAAATGGGTTCTAAAACACTTCTTATATAGTATCAGAGATAAATTACGTGAATATACAGAGGGCTGGCTAAGTGCAGTTATATCTTCTGATACAAAGGTTTGCAGATCACCTATTTTAGAAGTAAGGTTAAAAGACAAAGTTCCTTTTCTGGTTCCAACAGTCCGGAACAAAAAAAACAGTAAATATTAGTGGGGAAACAGTAAGGATGCGGTTTAACGTGTTGTAACCCTACAAAACAAGCTGCTAACATTGCGGTATCAAAACAAAAGATACTGCTTATGAAGTACACATTTGAAGAACTACCGCAGGCCATTAGTACACTGCACGAAAAGGTAGATTGTATTAAAGACCTGTTGCTGGAAAACAGGTCGCAAAATCCCCAGCGTCCCCGAGACGATTTGTTGACCATCAGACAGGCTGCTGAACTTCTCAGTCTGTCCGTACCCACCCTTTACACCAAAGTGAGCCGGAAGGAAATCCCCGTGAATAAGCGGGGCAAAAGACTTTATTTCTCCACGACGGAACTGTCAGAATGGGTAAGATCTGGAAGGAAAAAAACCTCGGAAGAATTCAATTCCCCAACGAACGGTATCCCACCACCAACATAACTACATATCCCTATAGCCAAGCAGATATGTATCCATAGAGCAACACAGATATATATCTACATAACAATGGTTTACTGTGAACCAAAAACCACTGGCACAGCAGGATAATTTGGGGCAGTCCAAAAGGTTGTAGTGCTTTCAAGGGTGCTGTGATTGGCGGTAGAAAGGCGGTCCAGGCAGTCAGTCCCCTTTTCGGGGGCTGAGCAAGCGGAAGTTGGGCAGTGGCCCTACTTGCTTGCCCTGTGCTATCGCTACAGGGGTTTCAAGTATCCTCCGGGGATACTTGTCGGCTATTCAAGCCGATTAAAACAGTAAACGGTATACTTTGAGGTATACCGAATATTTGAATGTATCAATATATGTATATGTGAATTGATGCATATATCAAAATGAAAGGAGCTAATTATGAAGATGGACATCATTACAATGGATGATCTGCAGCAGTTCAAGACAGAAATGCTGAATGAAATGAAAAATATATTAAAAACTAATAGTGCTACCTCAACTAAATCCTGGTTGAGGAGTGCTGAAGTAAGGAAAATGCTAAATATTTCGCCTGGTACATTACAGAATTTGCGTATCAATGGCAACTTGCCATTTCGTAAGGTTGGGGGAACTATGTTTTACAGTAGGGAAAAAATTGAAAAGATGATGGAGGGGAAATGAAATGACGAAAGATGAAAACTTGTACCACGAAGGATTGCGTAGATACTTCGCGCATGCGTCACAACAGCCACATTTTTTCCCAACGCATTTAAGCATATTAATTGCATTGGTTCAATGTTGTAATTATCAGGATCCAACACTGCCATTTAATGTAAGCAGAAAAACGCTTATGCGGTTTTCAAGGATAAAGTCTGTTTCAACATACCACAAAAATATCAGGGAGTTGAAGGAGGGCGGTTTTATTAAATATAAACCCTCATGGCATCCAAAGCTGGGTAGTGAAGTGGAACTGAATATTGGATTGGAGAAGAACTTTTAAGGATTTGGTAATGGAAGATATCAATGTTAAGTCTGTGCGATACCCGAAATCAACAGATGAAAAACTGGAAAAAATCTCGTTGAAACTGGGGAGACCGAAAAAATTGGTGGTTATACAGATGGTGAATTATTTTTACGGTACAAAAAAAGACCCGATCGATTTCAACGACGAGCTACTTAAGAAAGAGCTGGTTAACGGAGTGAACAGGGTAATATCATTTTTCAAAAAGCAGGAAAAGGATTTTCTGTTACCTATGTTTACCGATAGTAATGGACTCACGATAATTGCAAAAGAGCATACAGAATATTTCAGAATTATCTGGCAGCATCTACAGAAAGAGGAAAAGAAAAGTGATGGACTTTCTAACCGAATGATGCAACTGGAAAAAGAAATTGCCAGAACTCACCAGTACCACAATGAAAAAAGTAAGATGAAGTCCAGTTTTAGAGAGATACTCAATTATTATATCAATCAGAGGGAATCTTTGGGATGGCCGGTATCAGCTGCAAAAAAGGAGGAATTGCAAAGCTATGTCAGAAAATCCCTCGAAAATATTTAGCCTATGTACATCAACATCACAGCATCTGAGACGGGAAATAACAAAGGCAGTAGCGGAGCTTTGGTCAATTATCTGGAAAAGGAGAATGACCTGAAGAATGGAAAAAATTCCGTGCCGGATTACGAGAACTGGTTCAATGGTGCAAGAAACGATATCAGAAGGCAGGAAGTCCGGGTTAAGATCGATAACAACATTGCAAAGCTTGGCCGTGATGACAGTAAGTTTTTCCTGATCAATATTAGTCCGAGCCAAAAGGAGCTGGAGCATCTTTTTAAACGATATGGAGAGAGTGGTGCAAAAGAGAAACTCAAGAAATTGGCGGTAAAAATTATGGACGAATACGCCAAGAATTTTAAAAGAGCCGGTATTCAAACCAACGACGATCTTTTATGGTTTGGTAAGGTTGAAAACTACCGTTATTACAAGCACACAGATAAAGAAGTAAAAAACGGAACAAAGCTAAAGGGCGATCGAAAAGAAGGACGACAAATGCACGTTCAAGTGATTGTGAGCCGTAAAGATTTAAGCAATAAAATTAAGCTTAGTCCTCAAAATACCTCAAAAGGTAAGAATGAAAAACATTCTGCAAAACTAGGGCAATTTAACCGCAGTGCATTTAAAGAGTCTGGTGAGGAGGTATTTGATAAGTTATTCCAATTCGAGAGAGGGCTCAAGGATAAGTTTATATATGCAAATGTTATGGAGAATGGAACTCCTGAACAGAAAACCCAGATGCAGATGATTTCCGAACTTTCGACTGACATTTCAAGAGATATCAGTATAGATAGTTTGATGAAAGGAATTTCAGATGGACTTTTTGCCAATGTTACCGATATGATGACTATTGCAAAAAATGCTGGCATTGGGCTATTGGAAATCTTGATGGAACCTACTTACCAATCCCCACAGACAGACTCTGCTGAGGAACCTGAGAAACGGAGGCGTAAAAAGTTGCAACAGTCCCAGGGAGTTAGCAGGTAGGTCTGAAAAAAAAATCCGGGTATCGGATTCGTAAATTTTCTGCAGCTCAAGAAAAAAATAATGATGGACAATCACGAGAATGCCCCCATAAACGAGCTACTCCCAATTTTCAAGGCCAGTATGGAGATGAGTTTTTCCAGGTTCTGAACCATTTCTTGTTCTGCTACTTAATCACCGTAAGAAACCATATCATTTAAACCTTTATATTCGATTTTTTGTCATCAAAATGCATCGGCTCTTTACAAATAAAATTTGTGATGAGTTTAGAATAGAGATTACCTTATTGCATAGTGATTCATAATTATTTAAGAGCAGAATATTATTGTTTTTAGACTTTAAATGAACTTATTGAGTTTATCTAAGCCAGGTTCTTCTTATTTATTAAGACATAAGCACTTAGTGCAATACCGCCCACTATTAGAAAAGTAGAAATCATTTCGGCCTGTGTGAATGGTACGCCAAAAACATTGTATTTTGAATTTACTCGGAATAATTCGATACAGAAGCGTTCAAAACCGTTTAAAATCATGTAAATACCAAACATCAAACCTGGTGTTTTTATTTTATCTTTAATCTGCCATAGAAAGGCAAAAAGAATCAAACAGATAAGGACTTCGTAAATTGGTGTTGGATAAACGCCCTGTGCCAGTTCGTTGCAGAATTTACCGCTACAGCCAGGAATAGGAATCCCTTCCCCTACAACGTTATTAGGATAATTGTAAGTCCATAACCAATCTGGTAACCAGGAAAATGGTTTTGGATTATTGTTGATGATGCCCCAATCACCATCTCCAGCCAAATGGCAACCAATACGGCCTACTGCATACGCTAGCATCATGCCAGGTCCACCAACGTCGAGCATATGAAGTGGCTTAATACCGTTTCTTTTAGCAATAATCAATACAGCTACACCACCGCATACCAACCCTCCATAAAAAGTTAAACCACTAAAAGATAATAACCTTTCCATAGGATGTTTAACAAAATCATCCCAATATTCTAAATTATCAAACAATTTTGCACCTAGGAAACCCCAAATCGCAGCCCAAACAATTAAGTTGCTCATAATTTGGTACGGATGAACGGTAACCTGTGTTTCTTTTGGCTTATCTAGTTTGTGTTTATTTTTTTCGGTGTAATCCCAATATGCGAACAAACCAGCTAAAAATAAACCGCCGATTATATTTCCCTTGTTCGAGATTAAGATGTCCTGTGCATCGTTTACAAATAGTCTATAATTTAACAATGCGTACACAAGTTTATACCCGATCACGAAACCGAAAAGACCGTTAAGAATCAGCTCCGAGGTAGTAGCAGGTTTTCCTACAATAATTGTTTTTTTAAACGGATGGAGTATACCAAGTGCTTCTTTGCGCTTTAATTCTTTAGTGAAAGCCCAATAACCAGCAACAAAAGCCAGTGCTACAAAAACACCGAAAGTATTAAATGGAAGCGGTAAATTAATGCCGAATAAGTATTGCAAAAAATGTGAAACGGTTGGAAACATACAAATTATTTGTTGCGAAGATAGGAAAGAAAGACCAAAGCTTAAAGATCAAAAACCAACGTTTACAGTTTAGGAAAACATGTAAAATTTTGATTTATATACAAAAAGCATTATTCTTTGTTAAGCAGATAAATATCAAAAAACGGTCGTTTTTAATAATTAAAATGTTAAACCGCAAAATATCGTTTAAAAAATTGAACAACCATTATATGAGTTCATATATAATTTGGAGAAAGCCAACAAAATAAGAACGTTATATTAGATAATTAATCAGACAAGGATTGCATTTCAACTACAGCTTTTTCTGAAGGTCATTTTTTTCCTTTTCGCTGGCTAACAAACGTTCATATAATTCAACTATTTTTTCGATTGGATTGAAATTATTCTGAATTGAATTATCATGAAAATTATTAATATTGTTAAAAATTGTCTCTTCTGTAAAGTGCTTAATGCCTTCAGCAGTCACGCCTAACGCTTTCGCCACTTTATCAAGAGTAGATTCTTCAATTTCCTCACTTTGTTCAAGTTTGCTAATGGCCTGTTGGCTTATGCCCAGTTCTGTAGCAAGCGCTTCCTGTTTCATTCCACGCAGTTCACGGATACGGCTTATTTTTCTACCAAGATGCATTCTGTTCGTTTTTTCTGAGGTTTCCATGGCCAAATATATTTAAAAAATTCCAACAGTTAAAAACAACAATGTGATTGTATTTAACAACCATTACTGGTTCGGTACGCGCCTTTTACAATCGAAATTGGTCTTCATAATAACGATGAAGATATGAAAAAGAAATCATTAAAGCCAGTGGAGGGCCGGCAGGAGCCATTCTCCAATTTTGTTAAGGAACTTGCAGAGCGGTTCACGCCCTTGCATATTCTTAAGTTCGGTGAAGTAAGTTCCATAAAGAATTCTTGTACTTCCTTCTCACCACAACAGACGAGCAGCAATTTTCACTATTACTTATTAATGGTAATTGAGGGCACCACAAGAATTGAGCATGGCGTTCAGGATTATGTAAATACGCATTTTAACCATGGTAAAATCACGATCCTTGTTCATAGCCTGGAGAGCGTGGCTACAGCTCTTGCAGGTAACAACAGATTTTTTATAACAGTGTTTAATTCCGGCATTCAGCTATACAGTCATGATGGTACGCTGAACCTGTTTCCTGAATATATTCTTGATAAAAAGATATCTCTTGAAAAAGCCCGTAAGCATCTATACCATAGGATTCCAATGGCGCAGGGATTTTTAGATGGTGCGGGAGAATGTTTCAGTAATGAAAAGTTTAATGTATGTGTATTTATGCTTCACCAGGTTGTTGAGCAGTCCTGCATTGCAATGATCAGGGTTTTTATGGCTTATAGGTCGGATATTCATCATTTGGGCAGGCTACTGGACATCTGCGCATGTTTCTCAGAGGAGCCGAGAGCGCTTTTGCTTGGAACGCCAGAAAACAGAAGACTTTTTGAGAAGCTCATGAATAGTTACAGCCACGCCAGGTATAAAGATAATTTCAATGTCGAGATGGGTGATGCTGATAAACTATATAGCCTGATTCATCATTTTTTAATTCTCGCCAAAGATCTTTGTGATAAAAAGATCAATCTTCTAACTGCCGAATGTGAAGAGGCGGAAGCAGAGAAAGGAGAAACTGACAATGGGTGATGAAATGATGCTTGCCGGAAAACCTAAATCCCAGTTCTATAAACTTCCGTTTGATAGGAATACCCGTATATTGAGGTTAAATGTTTTGGAGTCACATACAGAGCATCGAGCCGGAAACCGGCCATACTATATGGTTGAGAAAAAGCCACTTTCATTTAAGAAAGGCGTCTTGACAATCAGGGTAAAGCTCGAAAATGAGCCGCCGGTAAAAGTTTACCTGAAGGTCGAATATGATCATTTATTGATAAGCTGCAATATTGATACGGATGAAAATTATCTGGGAAGATATGCATACCGTACATTGAGGGCGATGTTATGGAATGAATTTCATGACTTTGAGGAATATTATTGGCCGGAATGCTTCAATGAAGCAACCGGAAAATCCAAATATCTTGAAGTAATCTGTGATAGATATGGAGTGGACATCAGGCTAAAAAAAGAATTTAAAGGTTTTTTCAGGCCAGATGACTATTTCCTGCACATAGCCGAACGCAAGGTATTGGAGCGAAAGTATGTGAATGTTGGATTGGCTACTTTAAACCATGAGTACCTTATTGGTTATTGCCTTGCAAATACCGATCCTGTCAGGTTCCATTCCAACCATTATCCATTTCTGATACCGTATAGCTTTACCCTAAATGCGGATAATAAGACAGTAAAATCTTTCACGGGCTTTCTTTTCGAAGAAGAGGATAGTTTTGAACAATCTGAACTGTCCGCAAATCAAACTGAGCTGAACAGCATCTGCTACGAAATGAAGAAAATTGCAAGGATTCAGTTCAGGGAGTATGGAGATAGTGATGAACGTTCCGACGAAATAGACGATCTCAATTCCAGCAATAAGAGGAAGATTTTCGAACTATTCAATAAAGCACTCCCAATGCTATCCAGGGAGCCATTTACACACTACCTGTTTACCTATGGGATGAGAAATATTCAGAAGAAACCTATGAAAAAGGATATGCAGGTTGCCAGATTCTCAGTTGAATTACCGAGTTTAAATTTTTTACTTAGTGATAAGGGTGATTATTACGAACTTAAATTGAGGTTCAAGGTAAAAGGAAAGGTCTTTCATTTTTGCGAAGACAGGATTGCTATGTTTTTCATCTGTTCGTCTTCAAAACCCACTGTTTGGTATCTTTTGGAATCCGAAACGGATTCTAGGGTAATTCTGTTTTTTAGTCGTAAAAACTTTAAGATTCAAATCCCTAAGGGTTATTATAAGGAGCATTTCGAACCGTATGTAGATGAAATCAAAAAACAGTATGAGCTTGAAATCAAATATAAATAGCGACATGGAAGAAATTAAAAAACTACTCGATTATCAACCTTCAGGGCTTTCTGATGAAGAAATTGAAAATGCGGATTCTGAAATGGAATACTTTTTCGTCAACTTCCCATTGCACGAGGCAAGGGCAAATTTATGGGAACTTTACAAGGGTTGGGTTCATTTAGAAGCTGAATCTCCGGAAGGTGAAGAAATGACTAACATGCTTTTCTTTTGTAACCAAATGATCAGCTTCATGAACTTTTCTTTTATAGTAACAAGGCAGAAACAAAATAGATGAATAAATAACAGAAAGCAAGAGTATTAGTGGGAGTTGCTTTCTGTTATCATTAAGTTTTTTTTCCGCTATTGGGAGAGTAGGCCCTCCCGCATTTTCGGCCTGTGAAAGCCCACTTCACTATCCAAGGATTTTCACTATGGTATATACGGAAAAAATCTAACTTTCCTCGATGTCATTTCTATATTCTAAAATATCGCCTGGCTGACAATTCAATGCCTTACAAATCGCCTCAAGAGTACTTAGTCGTACAGCTTTGATTTTACCCTGCTTAAAAATAGATAGGTTCGACAACGTGATATTCGTAAGTTCAGAAAGCATATTAAGGGACATCTTTTTCTTTGCCATCATGACATCAAGATTTACAATAATGCCCATTATACAGTTAGTTTTTGTTCGTCTTCCAATTCAATTCCAAGCTTGAATATCTCTATCACCGAAAACAACATAATTCCTGAAATGAAGAGACCATAATTAAAAGATGTTGACAAATTAAGGAAAGGTCCAAGTTTTAAATTATCCTCAATTACATGATTTGCTACCAGCATTAATATAATTTGCAGAATGGGCGCTATAGTGATAATTCCAGCAATCAATCTAAGGTGAATGATATTATTATTGATAAAATGTTGGTTGTTCTCGAAGTTCTTAAAGATTTGCCTTATATGAAAAGTTACGAAAATTAAAATTCCTATAAGTAAAATATATACCCCCGTCATGCTAGCTATGTTTTTCCAATTGGATTCAATGTGAAAAACCAATGTTCCAGAATAACCGTCTAGTCTCGCATTCTCAAAATTGTTGTTGAGCGACTCTATTTTCCTTAAGTTAAGCTGTGCAAAATCTACCGGCAGCATTAACAGAAATTGCTTTCTAATATTTGCTGATGCTAAAAAAGCTGCTATAAATATTGTACCTGCAATGATTTCTAAATACCATATCACGTTTACAGCCTGTGATATCCTTTTAAGAATTGATTTTGAAGTTGTCATGATTGTTTAATTTATAACGCAATTATAATAAATATTTATTTATTATCAATAAATATTTATTATAATTTTGTTTTGCATGAACTTATCTGATGAAGCGCTGATAATTGGAAAAGCGACCAAAGAAGTAAAAGCATCAACTAATTGTGTCAGGTTTAAAGCCTATACGTGTTCTAGTTTTTGGCGTCGGCTCTTTCTGTTCCAAAAGCTCATCAAGATATTGGAAAACAATTTCCATGTTCTTGTCTTGGTTTTCCAGCTTGTTTTTTATCTTTTCCATCTCCAAACGAAGTTGGGTATTATCAGCTACCATATTCCGAAGTCTTGCAAATATTCGGATGACTTGAATGTTGACACTAATTGCACGTTCACTATTTAGTATGCTTGATAACATGGCTACGCCCTGTTCGGTGAATACGAAAGGGGTTGCCGGGCTGAATTTTGCTGACTTTGGGAGGTTATCACAAATTGTGATAACCTGCTGCCATTCCTCTTTTGTCAACTGAAACATGAAGTCGTCCGGAAAACGCTGAATGTTGCGCTTGACTGCCTGTTTGAGCGCACGAGTCTCGACTTCGTAGAGTACAGCAAGGTCAATATCCAGCATTACTTTTTGATCTCGGATATGATATATCTTTTCCAGTACAACTTGTTCCTGAATCAGGATATTTGTTATGGTCTTATTCATAATTTTTCGAATTTGCCAACACCAAAACGTGCTGGCATAGTTAGTTATTATTTTATAGAGAATCGGCCTTGCAGGATCGCCATATCTGCACTTACCTTTATATCAAGAACCTTTGCATAAATCTGGGTAGTCCTGATGTTGGTATGCCCAAGCATCTTCGATACGCTTTCCATTGGGACACCATTTAATAGGGTTATCGTTGTGGCGAAGGTGTGCCTTGCGATGTGTGAGCTTAAAGGCTTATTGATTTCACAAACTGTGGCAATTTCCTTGAGGTACTCGTTTAGCTTTTGATTGCTCGAAACTGGCAATACCCTGTCTTTGGTGATGCAATAGGGATGATCGCTGTATCTTTCCAATATTGCGATTGCAGGCGGTAATAGGGGAACAGCAGACCTAGTTCCCGTTTTGGTTCTGTTTGTGTAAACCCATTTTTTGCCATCTACACCTGTTTTAATATTAGATAGGTTCAGTTTTTCAACGTCAGAATACGCAAGTCCGGTAAAACAGCAGAAGATAAAAACATCCCTTACCTGACTTAGCCGCTCGGTTAAGAACTGCTTTTCTGAAATTTTAGTTAATTCATCCTCTGTAAGAAATGAACGCTCGACATTTTTGCTCTTTAGTTTGTATCCAAACATCGGATCGCTGTCAATCCATTTTAAGCTCAATGAAATGCGAAGAATTTTACCAAGGCTTTTCAGATACCTTACCGTGGTATTGTTGGCACAACGGTTTACTGACCTCAGGAAAAAATCAAAATCGCGTATAAACGCATGGTTAATATTTTTGATGTTGATGTCTGTTATCTTGTATTTTTCATTCATGAAAGCGACAAGATGCCTTTCCAAGACCTGAAAGCGCTTCAAGGTACCAATGGCATATTCCTTTCCTACCAAAGCCTCCATTTTTTCGTTGTGAACTTTGATGCCTTCCATCAAGGTATGCTTCCGGACTTCCCGCCCGATAAATCTGCACTTAATGCCTTCAGATGTAATAACTTCGCCTGCATCAAAAAGATCCCTGTAAATCTGGTTGATCATTGACTGGAGATTGTCCAGATGAGCGTTAAAGCTTCTGACATCTTCCTTTTTTCCATCCTGTCTGCCTGATTTGGTATTCCACTTTTCAGGATCGCATTCAAGCCCGCTGGTTATTTCTGCCCTTTTTCCGCCAACGGTTATTCTTAAATAAACTGGGACATGGCCGCCACGATAGTTTTTCTGCTTTTTAAGATAAAAAAGCAGGTTAAAATTAGTTTTCATATAAACTGAATTAAGGTTAACAAAATTAGCCCTGCAGTCTGAAAACGTCAAGATGTTCGATGGCCGAACGACTTGTTAAACAAGTGGTTATAAATAATTCGGTGAGTTCTTTTAGTACCTAAATTACTCACCGAATTACACACTTTTAATATGAGAATCGGTGAGTATTTTGGTTTTTCCACTAAAACAAAAAAAGCTTGCAATCATTTGATTTGCAAGCTTTTACGTAGTTTTGATACTATTTTCTGTGATCCCGCTGGGATTCGAACCCAGGACCACTACATTAAAAGTGTAATGCTCTACCAGCTGAGCTACGGAATCTACTTTGTTTAAAACGTTATCCGTTTCCTTTAAAGTGGTGCAAATATAGGGTTCTAACCTATTTCCTGCAAATAAAAAATCGTTAAAACTGCTAACTGTATTGATTTATAGGTGAATTAATTATTTACCTTCTCTTTTTTAAACATAATTGATATTTTTATCGCTCAATATTTAAGTCCAGCATGTACAAATCTTTCCGTTTATTCTTTTTTCTGCCTTCGCTCTTTTTATTTTCATGTCAGTCTAATCCATCAAATGAAGCAGCACTGGCCAAACACAAGCAGGATTCGCTGGCTTCTTGCGAGAAAAATATGCCCAGCCGTTTTGGTGCAGTAAAAGATACTTCGAGTTTTGCCAGTAAAGCACTCAGTCATGAGGGCATGGTGTTAATTCCTGCCGGAACGTTTGCCATGGGCGCCGGAGATAGGGAAGGCAGGGAAGACGAATATCCGCAACATCAGGTTAAGGTGTCTTCTTTTTGGATGGATGTTACCGAGGTTACCAATGCCAGTTTTCAGAAATTTGTAGATGCTACCGGTTATGTAACCACTGCAGAGCGTAAACCCGATTGGGAAGAAATGAAAAAACAGTTGCCTCCGGGTACACCCAAACCACCCGATAGTGTTTTTGTAGCTGCATCGCTGGTTTTTTATCAGCCTAAAAGCGTTACTAGTTTAAACGATGCCTCGCAATGGTGGGCCTGGATTAAAGGTGCCGACTGGAAACATCCGCACGGGCCAAAGAGCAGCATTAAAGGCCGGGAAAATTATCCTGTAGTACATATCTCATGGGATGATGCGATGGCTTACTGCAAGTGGTCGGGCAAACGCTTACCAACGGAGGCTGAGTGGGAATTTGCTGCACGTGGTGGCTTAAACAATGCGAAGTACCCCTGGGGTAACGAAGATATTGAAAAAGGCAAACCTAAAGCCAATACCTGGCAAGGTAGTTTCCCAATAAAAAATACCGATTGGGATGGTTACAATGGCCTTGCCGCTGTGAAATTATTTAAAGCGAATGGTTATGGCCTTTATGATATGGCTGGAAACGTTTGGGAGTGGTGCAGTGATTGGTATCGCCCCGATTATTATGCTAAACTTTCTGGAATTGCCAGTAATCCACAAGGACCGTCTGATAGCTACGACCCGATGGAACCAACGGTGCCTAAACGTGTGGTTAGGGGAGGTTCGTTTATGTGTAATGCTTCTTATTGTAAAGGTTATCGGGTAACTTCCAGAATGAAAACTTCTGCCGATACCGGCCTGGAGCATACCGGTTTCAGGTGTGTTAGTTCCAATTAAGCAGGAGCCTGTTAAATTGAAAATCACGCAAACGTTTGTTAAGTAAATTATTGAAATATTTGTTTAGTTTGGCGCTATCAAATTAAACCGAACCGAATATTTATGCAACAAACAACAAAACCAGGCCAAACGCAGGGGCCAAAACCGCTCATTATTATATGTGCCTTATTCTTTATTTTTGGCTTTGTAACCTGGGCAAACGGAACCTTAATTCCTTTCTTTAAGTTATCTTTTGGCTTATCAAATTTACAGGCATTCTTTGTAACCTTTGCCTCGTATATGGCTTACTTCTTTTTGGCTTTACCATCATCGTGGATACTGAAAAAAGTTGGTTTTAAAAATGGAATCGTATTAGGTCTGGTTATTTTAGGCTTAGGCTCCCTAATCTTTATACCGGCAGCTCAAACCCGTACTTTTGGTCTTTTCTTGACTGGTATTTTTGTTCAGGGGGCAGCTTTGGCTTTGCTTCAAACAGCTTCAAATCCATATTTAACTATTATTGGCCCAATTGAGAGTGCTGCAAAGCGTATCAGTATGGCTGGTATCTGCAACAAGTTCGCAGGTATGATTGTGCCATTGGTTATGGGTAGCCTGTTCTTAAAAAATGCATCGGAGGTTGAAAAGCAAATACAGGCAGCAACAGGAGCAGCGCACGAGCAATTGTTAAACGAGGTTTTAGGCCGCGTTAACATGCCTTATATTGTATTGGCTATTGTGTTTTGTCTGTTTGCGGTAGTTATTAAATTTACCGATTTACCAGAGGTCGAAGTTGAAGAAGATGTGGTGGATGAAACCAAAGGCGAAGTGGTAAAGCACAAAAGCATATTCCAGTTTCCGCACTTGTTTTTAGGCTCACTATGTATTTTTGTATATGTAGGTGCTGAAGTTATGGCCGGCGATATTATCGGAATTTATGGTCGTGAGTTAGGTATTAGCGCTGAGATTAGTGGGAAGTTAACTTCGATTACCCTTTTTAGTATGTTAATTGGTTATATTGTAGGTATTATAGCTATTCCAAAATACATCTCTCAGCAAAAAGCACTTAGAATTTGTGCTATTTTAGGTATCGTATTTACCGTTCTATCTTTTGCCATTTCGACCTGGTTTGCCGTTATTTTTGTAGCCTTATTAGGTTTGGCCAACTCATTAATGTGGCCGGCAATTTTCCCGCTGGGAATTAGCCACCTGGGTAAATTTACCAAAATAGGTTCAGCAATTATGATTATGGGTATTGCAGGTGGTGCTTTAATGCCTTTATTGTATGCTTTCTTAAACGAAAAATTACATGTGCACTTCCAGCTGGCTTACCTTTTAACGGTATTGCCTTGTTACCTGTATATTCTTTACTTTGCTATTAAAGGACATAAAGCCGGATTAAATTTAAAATAACCCAAACCAAATAAATTTTATGAGTTAAGCCCGGTCTGAAAAGATTGGGCTTTCTTTTGCCATTAATTTTCAGTTATTTTGGCGAATTATAAACGAGGTCCGAATCTCATACCTCAAATTACAATACTCATATCTCAATAATGAATAAAGCTATTTTTCTCGATCGCGATGGTGTACTTAACCACGAAATATACGATTACATTACGCGTGTTGAAGATTTTAAAATCCTTGATTATCAGATTCCCGTATTAAAGCGTTTTTTTGATGAGGGTTATCTGTTAATTGTAGTCACCAACCAGGGTGGTATTGCCTTAAAACGTTACAGCGAGCAGGAATTGGCCATTATGCACCAGATGTTGCGCAATGCTTTCGTAGCCAAAGGTGCAGATATTGCTGGTTTTTACTATTGTCCGCATCACCCAACTGTAGGTGGCGAGTGTAAATGCAGAAAGCCGGCATCAGGAATGGTTCTGGATGCTATTGATATGTACGATATTGATCCAAAGCAATCGGTAATGATTGGTGATAAACCGCGTGATGTGGAAGCAGCCAACGGAGCAGGAGTGAAGGGAATTTTAATTGACCCGGATGAGCAGATTAGTTACGAGAAGGTTAAAGAGGTTCTTAGTCGTGAGTCTTTGGTTTAGTTTAGAGTTTTAAGATTGGGAGTTTGGAGTCGCCAATTGCCTAAACCCAAACAGAACATTTGATAATTCCTTAAATGCACGGGCTATTCTTTTAAAATGTAGCGCATAAAAAAGTCCTAAGTTGTTTTAACTTAGGACTTTTTTATGCGCTTAGAACTCAAAACTCCAAGCTTAATTCTCCAGACTATTTGCCCGCTGCCTTAGCGTGGTCTGCTAAGAAAGTAGCTAAGCCGCTATCAGTTAAAGGGTGTTTTAGTAAGCCTACAATAGCAGCTAAAGGAGCTGTAATTACATCAGCACCTAATTTCGCGCAGTTTACAATGTGTAATGGTCCGCGGATTGATGCAGCTAAGATTTGTGTTTCGTAACCGTAGTTATCAAAAATAGTTCTGATATCTTCGATTAAAACTAAACCGTCGCTCGAAATATCATCTAAACGGCCTAAGAACGGAGATACGTAAGTTGCTCCTGCTTTAGCAGCCAATAAAGCCTGTCCGGCAGAGAAAATTAAAGTACAGTTGGTTTTGATTCCTTTTGAAGAAAAATATTTAATGGCTTTAACACCATCTTTAATCATTGGCACTTTAACCACAATTTTAGGGTTTAAAGCAGCTAATGCTTCACCTTCTTTGATAATTTCATCGAAAGTGGTCGAAATAACTTCAGCACTTACGTTGTCATCAACGATATCGCAGATGGCTTTATAGTGGTTAATTACATTTTCATCGCCGGTAATACCTTCTTTAGCCATTAAGCTAGGGTTGGTAGTTACACCATCTAAAATGCCAAGATCTTGCGCTTCTTTGATTTGATCAAGATTTGCTGTGTCAATAAAAAATTTCATGCTTATAAATTCTTAAAGTGATTATTAGGTTCTGCTGTTAGAACCCCTGAAGAATTTAATATCCCCCCTTCAGGGGGTTAGGGGGTAAAAAAAAGGGCAAGCACCTTCTATCGCACCGCTACAACCTTCTACCCTTGCTATGTTCCCATCCTGGGGGAGTTTAAAGGGAGCTGGTCGTAAAAGACTTGCCCGGCCACAAAGGTAGAAAAAGAAGTTGTTTTGCAAAACCCATTTCTTTAATTTTTTATAGATTATTGCTATCTGACTGATTAGTAAATTAATAAAATTTAAATGTGTACTTTTAAATAGGCTATATAAAATCAAAAATAACGGTTGGGTTTATTTATTATTTATATTCGAGTTTTATATTTATATATGAATTAATAATTAAATCGATTTAGGTTTGATTTTACCAGAAAAAGTGAAATTATTGTACAATCTTATCATTATGGTAATTGTAATTATGTAGCTGTTTAATTATAAATTTTCTATTTTAACTGCTTTTAATTGAATAAGGGATAAAATTTTTCAAAAAATTATGTCAACTCTGTAATTTACCAAAAATTTTTTCTATCTTAGTGTTTCCTATACACTAACAACTAACGAGCAAAGAATGGAACCAAACAGTGGATTGTACGATGCGCAATTTGAACACGATGCCTGCGGTATTGGGTTTGTTGCACATGTGAAAGGGCGAAAATCGCATCAAATCATCTCCGATGCACTTACTATTTTAGAGAATCTAGACCATAGAGGGGCAAGTGGAGCAGAACCGAATACCGGCGACGGCGCTGGGATTATGATTCAGATTCCTCACGAATTTTTTTATGATGAATGTTTAAAAGCTGGCTTCAGCTTACCAGAAACCAATAACTATGGTGTAGGTATGCTCTTTATGCCAAAAGATATCAGATCAAGAGAAGAGTGCAGAGAACTGATTTACCGTGCTGCAGAAAAACTTGGTCTGGAGATTTTAGGTTTCAGAAAAGTTGATGTAGATACAACAGATATAGGTAGTATGGCGCTTTCTGTTGAGCCGGAAATCGAGCAGGTATTTATTGCCCGTCCGTATGCCGTAGCTCCAGGAGCAGATTTTGAGCGTAAGCTTTATATTTTTAAGAATTACCTGATTAAACTGATTGTTAATACTGTACATGGCGGTAAAGATTTTTATATCGTTTCGTTATCGGCGCAGACTATTATATATAAAGGTCAGTTAACTTCTTTGCAGGTTCGTACTTATTTTAGCGATTTAAGCGATAAACGTGTTGTTTCGGCCTTAGGTTTGGTTCACTCACGTTTCGCAACCAATACATTCCCGTCGTGGAGACTTGCACAGCCTTTCCGCTTTATTGCACACAACGGGGAGATCAATACTTTACAGGGAAATTTAAACTGGTTCAGGGCAGGTGTTAAATCACTGGCTTCTTCGCATTTTACGCCTGAAGAGCTGGATATGCTTTTGCCTGTTATCGACGAAACCAACTCCGATTCTGGCTGTTTGGATAACGTAATCGAATTGTTATTCCATGCTGGCAGAACCTTACCTCATGTTTTAATGATGTTAGTGCCTGAAGCATGGGATGGTAACGATGATATGGATCCGGTTAAAAAAGCCTTCTACGAGTTCCACGCTACTTTAATGGAGCCATGGGACGGGCCGGCTGCAATTGCTTTTACCGATGGTAAATTAATTGGTGCCACCTTAGATCGTAATGGTTTACGTCCTTCGCGTTATGCTATTACTTCTGATGATCGCGTTATCATGGGATCTGAAGCTGGAGCATTAGCGATTGATCAAAGTACAATTATCGAAAAGGGTCGTTTAACGCCTGGTAAAATGTTCGTTGTGGATATGGAGCAGGGCAGGATCATTAGCGATGAAGAAATTAAAACACAGGTTTGTGGCGGAAGTCCTTATGCGGATTGGATTAACCAATATCAGATTCGTTTAGAGGAGTTGCCTGAGCCGCGCTTAATGTTTACCGGCTTATCAACTGAATCTATTTTTAAATATCAGCAGGTTTTTGGCTACAGCAGGGAAGATGTAGATCTTTTGCTTAAGCCAATGGCGCTTGAAGGTAAAGAACCTATTGGTTCGATGGGTACCGATACGCCACTTGCTATTTTATCACAACGCCCGCAACATTTATCTTCATATTTTAAACAGCTTTTTGCTCAGGTTACCAATCCGCCTATCGATCCGATTCGGGAGAAAGTGGTGATGAGTTTGGCTAGTTTTATGGGTAGCAACGGTAACTTGTTAGATGAAAATCCTAGACAAGCACACTGTGTAGCCATTAAACATCCAATTTTAACCAACCAGGAGTTAGAAAAACTGAGAAGTATCGATACCGGGGTTTTCCAGGCTAAAACTTTACAAACCTATTTCAGGGCCGATGGTAAACCGGGTGCAATGGCAAAAGCTTTAGACCGCTTATGCCGTTATGCAGTAGATGCCGTTGAAGATGGTTTCCAGGTAATTGTGTTAAGCGACAGGGCTATCGATTCTGAACACGCTGCAATGCCTTCTTTATTGGCTGTTTCTGCAGTACACCACCACTTAATCCGTAAAGGTTATCGTGGTGCTGTTGGTATCGTTATCGAAGCTGGTGATATCTGGGAAGTACATCATTTTGCTACGTTATTGGGCTTTGGTGTTACGGCAATTAACCCTTATCTGGCGCTAGAAACTATTGGTGGTTTCCAGGAAGAATCTGGTTTATCGGCAGAGGAGTTAACTAAAAATTACATCTATGCAGTAAACAGCGGCTTGTTAAAAATCTTCTCTAAAATGGGTATCTCTACCTTGCAGTCATATCAAGGCGCACAGATTTTCGAAATTTTAGGTTTAAATAAACAAGTGGTTAATACTTATTTCACTGGTGCTGTTTCGCGTATTGGTGGTTTAGGCTTAGATGAAATTGCAAAAGAAACATTAATTAAGCATCACCGCAGTTTTGGTCCGGCAACGCAGACCGAAAACTTATTGCCTGCTGGTGGTACCTATAAATATCGTCGCAGAGGTGAAGCGCATTTATTTAATCCGCAAACCATCCACTTGTTGCAAAACGCAACGCGTAAAAACGATTTCAACATTTTCAAACAATACTCTAAGCTGGTAAATGAGCAAACTCAACAGGCTTATACCATCAGAGGTTTGTTCGAATTTAATTATACCCGTCCGGCGGTCCCGTTAAATGAGGTAGAATCTACTACCGAGATCTTAAAAAGATTTGCAACTGGAGCAATGTCGTTCGGTTCTATCTCGCACGAGGCTCACTCTACTTTAGCTATTGCCATGAACCGCATTGGCGGAAAGAGCAATACCGGTGAGGGTGGTGAAGACGAGATGCGTTATACTAAATTGCCAAATGGCGATAGTATGCGTTCGGCCATTAAACAGGTAGCTTCTGCCCGTTTTGGTGTAACCAGTTATTACTTAACCAATGCTGATGAGTTGCAGATTAAAATGGCTCAGGGTGCAAAACCGGGTGAAGGTGGTCAGTTGCCTGGTCACAAGGTGGATGACTGGATTGCAAAAGTTCGTCACTCAACACCAGGTGTAGGTTTAATTTCTCCTCCTCCGCACCACGATATTTATTCGATCGAGGATTTAGCCCAGTTAATTTACGACCTTAAAAATGCCAATCGCGCTGCAAGGATCAACGTTAAACTGGTATCTAAAGCAGGTGTAGGTACTATTGCAGCCGGTGTTGCAAAAGCACATGCCGATGTAATTTTGGTATCGGGTTTTGATGGTGGTACAGGTGCTTCACCGTTAACTTCTATTCAGCATGCTGGCTTACCTTGGGAGCTTGGTTTGGCAGAAGCACACCAGACTTTGGTTAAAAACAAATTACGTAACCGGATCATCCTTCAAACAGATGGTCAGTTAAAAACAGGTAGGGATATTGCTATTGCAGCGTTATTGGGTGCTGAAGAATGGGGTGTGGCTACTGCTGCATTGGTTACTTCGGGCTGTATTATGATGCGTAAATGCCACCTGAATACTTGTCCGGTTGGTGTGGCGACACAAGATCCGGAATTGAGAAAATTATTCACTGGTGATGCCGATCACGTAGTAAACTTGTTTTATTTCCTTGCCGAAGAATTACGCGAAATTATGGCTGAATTAGGTTTCAGAACCATTCACGAAATGATCGGTCAGGCTGATGTTTTAAAAGTACGTGAGTTGCCTGCAACCGACTGGAAATTAAAGCACCTTGATTTATCGGCTATTTTATATAAAGCGGAAGAGAATGGCTTGCCTTTATTCAATACTGAGGCGCAGGATCATGGTTTAGATCACGTTTTAGATCATAAACTAATCGCAGCTGCACAATCTGCTATTGAAAACAACGAACCTGTTTTTGCAAGCTTCGAAGTTAAAAATACCGACCGTTCATTAGGCACTATGTTATCTAACGAAATCTCTAAGGTGCATTTAAGTGCAGGTTTGCCGCCTGATACCATCAACTTTAAATTTGTTGGTTCGGCCGGACAAAGTTTTGGTGCATTCAATACCCGTGGGGTTACTTTATCACTGGAAGGTGAGGCGAACGATTACGTGGGTAAAGGATTGTCGGGTGCAAGATTAGCCGTTTATCCTTTTGCAAATTCGACTTTTATACCTGAGCAGAATATCATTATCGGTAACGTGGCATTGTATGGTGCTACTTCGGGCGAGTTATTTGCACGTGGTAAAGCTGGTGAACGTTTTGCCGTACGTAACTCTGGTGCAACAGCAGTTGTAGAAGGAGTTGGCGATCACGGTTGTGAGTACATGACTGGTGGTGAAGTGTTAATTCTTGGTGATACAGGAAGTAACTTTGCAGCTGGAATGAGTGGTGGTGTAGCTTGGGTTTACGATGCAAACGGAACTTTTGCACGCAAATGCAACAAGGAAATGGTTGATTTAGATCCGTTACAGGCTGAAGATGAAGAACGCATTTTAGCTTTGCTTAAATCGCATATTCGATTAACAGACAGTAAGGTAGCTGAGTTTATCTTAAGCGATTGGAAAACACAATCAGCTCACTTTGTAAAAGTATTCCCTAAAGAATACAAAGCAGTTTTAGCAAAACGTAACCAACAAGTAAAAACACACTAAGCCATGGGAAAAGTAACAGGATTTCAAGAATACGATAGAGTTGCGCCCACCAGAGAAGAGGCTGCAACGCGTGTAAAACACTATGGGGAATTTTTAAACGAATTGCCCGCAAAAGAATTAAATAATCAGGCTGCGCGCTGTATGGATTGCGGCGTACCTTTTTGCCAATCGGGGTGCCCGCTGGGTAACGTAATACCTGAGTTTAACGACGCAGTTTATCAGGGCAAATGGGAGCAGGCTGCCAACATTTTATTAAGTACAAACAATTTTCCTGAGTTTACGGGAAGGATTTGTCCGGCACCTTGTGAGTCGGCTTGCGTACTGGGTATTAACCGCCCGCCGGTTTCTATCGAGGAAATTGAAAAGCATATTATCGAAATCGCTTTCGAAAAAGGATTTATCAAAGCAAAAGCGCCATTAATCAGAACCGGTAAAAAGGTTGCAGTTATTGGTTCAGGTCCGGCTGGATTAGCCGCTGCTGCTCAGTTAAATAAGGTTGGTCACGAAGTTACCGTTTTCGAACGCGACGATGCACCAGGTGGTTTATTGAGATATGGTATTCCTGATTTTAAGCTTCAGAAAAATGTAATCGATCGCCGTATCGATTTAATGAAAGAAGAAGGAATAATTTTTAAATGCAATGCCAACGTTGGCGAAAACGTAGAGATTGGTACCTTATTGAGAGATTATAGCGCCATTGTATTGGCCGGTGGTTCTACCATTCCACGCGATTTGCCAATTGACGGTCGTTCGGCTAAAGGTATTCATTTCGCAATGGATTTCTTAAAGCAACAAAATAAGCGTGTGGCTAACCGCAAGGTTGAAACCGAAGACATTATGGCTACAGGTAAAAATGTAATCGTAATTGGTGGTGGTGATACCGGTTCAGATTGTATTGGAACTTCTAACCGTCATGGTGCAAAATCGGTAACGCAGTTTGAAATTATGCCAATGCCACCACAAACCCGTAGCGAAAATATGCCTTGGCCAACTTATCCGATGCTATTGAAAAATACTTCTTCGCATGAGGAAGGTGCGCAAAGAGCCTGGTCGGTAAATACCAAGAACTTTATTGCCGATGAAAACGGTAACCTTAAAGCATTAAAAGTGGTAGATGTAGAGTGGGAGATTGATGCAAATGGTCGTCCGGTTACTTTTAAGGAAGTTCCGGGATCGGAAAAAGAGTTGCCTTGCGAATTGGTACTGCTTGCAATGGGTTTCTTATACCCACAAAAAGAGGGATTAATTGAAAAATTAGGTGTAGAGCTTGATAACCGTGGAAACGTAAAAGCTTCTGAACACACTTATCAAACCAATATTGCTAAGATTTTTGCAGCGGGCGATGTTCGCCGCGGACAATCGCTGGTAGTTTGGGCCATTTCAGAAGGCAGGGAAGCTGCCCGTAAAGTAGATGAATACTTAATGGGAGCAACCAAACTGGCATCGAGAGATGCTATTGCTTATGCTTAGTAGGTTTTAAATTCTATATTTTTAGGGTCGTGGTGCAAACCACGACCTTTTTTGTTTAAAGATGGCCACGGATTCATGGATTGACACGGAATTTATGCTATGGCCTGGTGTCTAACCAGACGCTTATCCTATCGGTCGGTGTCCACACCGACCGAAACAAATAGAGGTGTTGGTGGAGGCACCGACCTTTAGATTATAGAAAAAACATTCCGTGTAGTCTGCGTCTCCGTGGCTATATTTATCCTATCGGTTGGTAGAGACATCAGTCTTTAGATTATATAGAGAAAAACTCTTCGTGGCTATATTCTAGTTCAATCAAAACAGCAAACCTAAAACAACTTCAACTGTTTATCCTTTGGTGGTTTCTCTTTCCCAAACACGGTCCTTCCACCGTATTTCCAGCTGTTTTTTCTTTCCAGCTCAATCACTTTCTCAAAATCCATGTTGGGCACAAAGTCTTTTTCTGCATTACTGGCAATACGATGCAGCGATTTTATCGCTTCCTGTTTATCGGTAATGCCAATTTTAGCTTTCTCAACTGCCTGGCGCAAAAAGCTTATGGTTTCATCGTAAATATTTACCGGAACCGGAAAAGGGTGACCATCTTTACCTCCGTGTGCAAAAGAAAACCTGGCCGGATCGGTAAAACGTGATGGCGTTCCATGGATTACCTCGCTCACCAACGCCATCGATTGCAGGGTGCGGGGGCCCATACCTTCAAGTAAGAGCAGTTCTTCGAAATTATCGGGCTTTTTCTCTTGTGCCAGCCACAAAATACTACCCAATCTTTTTAGGTCTACATCTTTGGCTTTTACCTCATGGTGCCTGGGCAATACCAGTTTTTGTATTTCGGCGATCATTCGGGTAGGTGCTTCAGTAGTCAGGTCCATCATGGCTGCTCGGGTGGGATTGGCTGCTGAGGCAGTTAGGTTTAATATTTGACCCTGGTTAATTCCACAAATTCCCGTATGCGGTTCTTCTACAAAAGATTTTAAGTTTTCAGAGTGCCAGTGGTAGCGTCTGGCTGTGCCGCTGAAATCGCTCATCCCTTGTTGCACTATGGCCCAATCCCCATCACTGCTTAAAATAAAATTATGGAGGTAAAGCTGAAAACCATCCTGAATAGCCGTATTATCTACCTTTGCACTAAGCTTGCTCGATCTGACCAGCATTTGCCCATCCAATCCGGTTTTTTCTGCCACGCGCAAAAGTTCGTTTGGAGTTTCGCGACTTAGCTTCCCTTTGCCACCACAAATATAAATGCCCAGTTCTTTTGATAGTGGGTTAATGGCTTTTTTCAAGGCACCCATTACGGAAGTAGTAATACCCGATGAATGCCAGTCCATGCCCATTACTGCACCTAAACTCTGAAACCAAAACGGACTACTTAAGCGGCGTATTACTTCTGCTTTGCCATATTCAGCTAAAATAGCTTCAGTTATCGCAAGACCAAGTTTGGCCATACGCTGTGCCAGCCAGGGCGGAACGTGGCCATAATGTAAAGGTAAATCTGCGCTTCCTGATCTTTTCAATGCTAACAAATTTAGTAAAAATATTGCAATATAAATTATATCTCTTACCACAGATGCACAACATCCATGGAGTTCTAATAATATTTCCGTGCTAATCTGCGTCTCCGTGGCTGTTGATCTAATGGGATAATCTATTTGCTGCCAATGATGCACGGAACTCACAGAGCAATACCTATGCTAATGTGTAACTTCGTGGCTATTTTATAATTGATCTTCTAAAATACTTCCGTGCTGGTTAAACGATTGGCCTTATATTTTGTTATCTTCAACCGGAGGCATAAATTTAAACCAGCTGATGCGCAAATTTCTTCAACGTTTATTAAGCAATTGGATTATCCGCATGTCTAATAAATACAGCTCGCGTCCCAACCGCAGGCGTATACATGGCGCATTAAACAAACTTTTCAAAACCATTGTTAAAACGCCTGGAAAGCGGGGTCTCATTTTAGAAATCACCGAAGCAAACCGGTTTATCATTCTCTCCGATCAGCATAAAGGAGCACGTGATAACGCCGACGATTTTACCCTTGCTGAAATAAACTATCTTAAGGCACTTGAACATTATGCCATAAATGATTTTCATTATATCAACCTCGGCGATAGTGAAGAGCTTTGGAAAAACTTAATGGAATCGGTTATCAGGCACAATAAAAAAACTTTCGAGGCAGAAAAGATTTTCATAAATAAAGGCATGTTTACCAAAATATTTGGCAATCACGATCTGTATTGGGACAACGACCCGCTGGCAGGCTTTAACCTCAACCGCATTTACGGGAAAAAAATACCCATTTATGAAGGAGCTATCTTGCGCATGCCCGTTGGTTCGCAATTGCTGGATATTTTTCTTACACACGGTCATCAAGGCGATTTGCAAAGTGATGGCAACTGGTTTAGCAAATGGTTTGTTAGTACGGTATGGGCGCCGCTGCAGGCTTACCTTCAAATTAACCCCAATACGCCGGCCTACGATAACCAGCTTAAAACTGCGCACAATATTATGATGTACAGCTGGGTGGCTACGCAAACCAATAAAGTGCTGATTACCGGACATACTCATCAACCAGTTTTTGCCTCATTAACACACCTGGAAAGAATTTACCTCAAATTGCAGCAGGCCAAAAGAGATAATAAGCAGGAAGTTATCGCTGCTTTAAATGCAGAGTTGGTAAAACAAACCAGGGGAGGCGATAAAGCTCCGCGCTTTAGAAAATATAAACCCAATTATTTTAACAGCGGTTGTTGCTGTTTCAATGATGGCGATATTACCGGTATAGAAATCGAAAAGGGATTAATCCGCCTAATTAAGTGGTCGTGCCATAAAACCGGCCAGCCTGAACGGATTGTACTCGAAGAAATGAAACTTGATCTACTTTTAGAAACTGATTTACCTAAGCGGTAGTTTCACATAAAAAGTTGTACCTAAACCTTTACCCGGACTTTCGGCCCATAATTTCCCTTTATGCATATCTATGAATGCGCCAGCCGTAATCAGGCCAAAGCCATTGGCACTTTCTGTACCGGTGGGTTTAGCACTTAACGGTGCAAATTTGGTGAAAATTTTATCCAGGTCTTCGGTGGTTAAACCAACGCCCTGATCGTTAACCGAAACGGTAAGTTCGGTTGTGGTAAGCTGATGCGATATATTAATGGCTGTTCCCAATGGAGAAAACTTAATTGCATTATCAATCAGCTGGCTAAAAATTACAGTAAGTTTATTTACATCTCCAAATATTAAGATGGGCTCGTAAATATTTATCGAAATAGATTGTCCTTTGTGTTTAAGGGGCAAGTCAAAATTTAGTTTTACCGCTTCGAGTACTTCTTTTAAATCGATCTGGGCTTTCTCCGGTTTATATCCGCCTGCAGCTTTTTTAGCCGGAATTAAAATTTCATTCAGGCTATCGACCATTTTTTTCGACTGTGAATTGATTTTACTGGCAATTAATACCGCCTTATCATCAATAGCAGGTATTCTGCCCATCAACTCCGATTGCAGGGAAATGGTTGTCATTGGGTTTTTAAGGTCATGGATCAGCACATGGAGGCGATCATCATAGGCCCTGAACGCATTGCGTGTCGCTATTCTCGATGCCAGGATATCCATCACCATTTCTGCCAGCAGGCTAAGCATTTGGGTTTGTGTTTCAGTTGGTGCTATAATTTCAGCCGTAGAAACATAAATTACACCTAGCAAATAACCCTCCGGTGTTTGAAGCGGAGCTGTAATGATCGAGCTGCCGCCTTCGTTTACAACATTAAAATTATGGCAAAGTGGCAATTTAGGATTAACTGGTGGATGACCAACTACCGATTTTTGAAAAAGTAATGCATTCCCTTCAAAACAGATGCCTGCGCCAGGGGCTTTAAATATGCCGGTGGCTAAGTGGGATATCCTGTCGAAAGTGTATTCGGCCTCGGTATCCAGAATTTCGTAATGCATCAGTTTAGCTAAGCGCAGTGCTTCATATTGGGGTTTGGTATTTTCAACTACTTTTTCACTGTGCATGGCCTGGTTGTTTTGAATGAAGAGATGTTGCAATAAAGGTAAAGATTATGATTAAACTGATAAATAATATAAACAATTAAGTAGTAAATTTAGTTAATATAAAGTTGCAGGTAAGGGAGGCCAATTGTTTAATTACCACCAAATAAATAAATAATGAGACTATATATTGAACGTAAGCCAGTTAAGGTTTATCCTGATACTAAAAGAGTTATTGCCCGGTTTTTTTTTAACGGAGAGGAACGCGCATTAGAAGTAATTAAAAAAGTATTGCTGTTTTCTGATGAAAAAGTATTCTCGCTGGTATCGCCAATATTGCAGGAATATTCTAAACGGCATAGAAACATAACCAAAATTTTAACGCGTCACTGTAAAAAACTGAAGAAGCAGTTTACCGCACTTGGTACCTCGTTCGAGCATATTGACGAATATACACGCTTGCTGATTGGCGCTTACTTTACACACGAATATTCGATCGAATCGGCTGCTTTTTTTAATCCAAGCATAGTCGAAGATCCCGATCAAACCGATCTGGTTGAGGGAGAGAAAAGGGTAATCATCAGTTTTAGGGCTGTGGGAGAAGGGCATATATCTTCCATTGTCTTCCGCCGGGCTTTAATTGATAAAAACAACAATATTCAGGTTTTGCCTGTAGGTAATTATGTAGATGAGGCCGAGGTGGTTAAGAATGCCATTTATGCTAAAAAACTATTTTTAAAAAAGGCTGCTTATGCACAGATCGATCCGTCTGTTTTGGAAGAAATTGAAGCAAAACTCGACGATAAATTTGAATACACCAGTTTAAGCAATCTCATCAAAGATTCTAAAAGTCTGAATAAAGAAAATCCGGAACGCTTAATTGAATATGATAAAGTGCTTTGGCTTTCAGATACTTATCATACCATCAGTTTTTCGAAAGACACCGATATTTCTGACCGCGTTATTTTTCCGATCTCGGAATTTGAACGCAAAGGCATTGAGGATGCCCGCTTTGTAAAATTTGTAAGAGAGGATGGCAAGGTTTTATACTATGCCACTTATACTGCATTTGATGGCTCCCTGATCATTCCTAAACTGGTACAAACAGAGGATTTTTACGAATTCAAAGTTATTCCCCTGTACGGCGATGGTGCCCAGAACAAGAACCTGGGTTTGTTCCCGCGAAAAATTAACGGAAAATTTGTGATGATGAGCCGTATTGATGGCTGGAACAATTACCTGATGTTTTCTGACAAAATTAACGTTTGGGAAAACCCGATTTTATTAAAACAGCCACGTTATGATTGGGAACTGGTTCAAATCGGAAATTGCGGTTCTCCAATTGAAACAGAAAAAGGCTGGATTGTAATTACGCACGGTGTTGGCCCTATGCGGCGGTATTGTATTGGCGCAAGTCTGCTCGATCTTGAAGATCCAAGAAAAGAAATAGGTCATTTAAAAGAACCTTTAATTATACCCAATGGCGATGAGCGCGAAGGTTATGTACCCAATGTAGTTTATTCTTGTGGGTCCATCATCAGTAATGGCGAACTGATCATTCCTTACGGATTATCGGATTACAGTTCTTCATTTGCTACCGTAAATTTAGAATTATTACTAGATCGCTTATTGGAGAATAATTAAGTTATTGGCGAGCCAATATATCCTGCTTCGAAACTTCAATGAATCCGTCACCGCGAAGCAAGATTGTGTGAACTGATGCAATCTGGGTAGAAGGTTAATTGGTAGAATCAACCTAACTACACTTATCAGCCTCAACCAGAGGCGATGATAAAGTTTCGTATTCTGCCTCGGCAGCTTTAAGTATAGCCAAATGTGAAATGAAGTAAGCTAATGTACTTTCTGCACCCTGGTTTCTGTTTACACTGTTAAACTGCAGGCCATCGGCACAACCATTCGTTTCAAAATCATATAGCGGAATATGCAGACTGTTTTTTCCCAGAAACCATTCGTAGCTGGTGTGCATTAAACTTAAATACTGATCATTTTTAGTGATTTCGAAAGTTTTGGCATACAATAATACCATGGCCATAGTTTCTATAGCCTGCTGGTCGTAAACCGGGCTTTTACCATGTTTCTTAAGCCATCCGGCATTTCCAACCGGGTTTAAGTATCCATTCTGAAAAGAAAATGTATTTAAAAATGCAATACTTTCCATTGCTGTTTTGTATGATGCCGCGTTGCCGGTAACTTCGTAATGGTGTAGCAGCGCCAGGGGTAGAATGGCATTATCGTAAGTTAGAATATCCTCAAACCAGTGCCAGTCACCATCTTTGTTTTGCTGATAGGCGCTTATTATTGCATTGGCCAGCTGGTTAATTTCATTGATAATCAGCTCATCGCCCGGATGTGCGCACAGGTAGTACGACAAACCAATTAGCGTATTGGCTTTTCCGCGGATGTATTTCAAATTTTTAAAATGAGGAACCGCGTGCCAAAAAAGCTCGCGTCCAAACTCACGGTAAGAATTGTTGGGGGCACTACAAATTAAGTGACCAAGTGCCCAGATGGTACGCCCGAAGGAATCTTCGGAACCTATTTCATCCAGATACTGCCTGTCAAAGCTTAAAAAATTGCGGAAATTGCCATCCTCCACCTGCATGTATTGAATAAAGCTGAGGTATACCGGCATAAATTTCAGTGCATTAGGGTTCTTGTCATACTCGCAAGCCATAAGCGACATGATCAAAGCCCGAGCATTATCATCAATACAATAGCCTTCTTTTAGGTTCGGTACGCCAAAGCGCGCATGCTGAATGATTCCGGTATCATCAGTTAATAATGCAATATGGCTAAGATTAAGGGCAGGCATCCGCTCTACATCTATAATTGGCGGAATAGCTCTTTCCGGTTCCTTTTCAGCGTTTAATGCGTCTTGCAAAGCCTTAAGATATACATTGCCAATAGCAGGCCAGCGCAAGTTTAAGCCATAAGCGTAAGCATTTTGCTTTAATTGCTGGTAGGTATCGTTATCGCTTAATAATTCATTTACGATGGCGGCGAGGTGGGTATCATCTTTAAAATTAAACAACCTGCCCCGGTTGTCGGCCAATAATTCCTGAGCGTGCCAATAGGGTGTAGAAACCACGGCAGCGCCTGCACCGATGGCATAAGATAAGGTGCCACTGGTAATTTGTGCTTCGTTTAAATAAGGGGTGATGTAAATGCTACAGGCGGTTAAATACTGGTGCAATTCGCTTTCGGATACAAATTTGTTGACGAAAGCAATATTGTTTTCTACGCCCAGTTCTTTTGCCAGGGCTTTTAAACTGTCGCGATACTCTTCTCCATTGTGTTTAACCACGCCGGGATGGGTATTGCCTAAAATTACATATAAAACTTCAGGGTGTTGAGCTACAATTTCGGGGAGTGCCTTTATAACCGTTTCCAGGCCCTTATTGCGACTAATCAAACCGAATGTAAATAAAACTTTGCGACCCTTAAATAAGCTGCTCTGCGTAATTTCATTATTTACGATAGGCTCTAAATCAGGTACGCCATGTTCTATTAGCTTGATAGATGCTTTGGGAATCTGGTAAATACTGGTTAAAAACATTACTGCTTTTTTGCTCATCACGATAATTTTAGCAGCTTTAAATGCAAGCTCCTTTAAAATGGTAAGCTGCATAAAATTAGGCTCTTTTAAAACCGTATGTAAAATGATGATAAAGGGTTTCTTCAACCTGTTAACCAACGATAGCAGAAATACACCACTGTTACCGCCATATATCCCAAATTCGTGTTCTATAATACAGGTATCTACCTCACTATTATTGATGAAATCGGCTGCCTCAATGTAATCCTGCTGATTTTGCTGTCGGATAACAAATTTAACCTCTTTGCCATAAGCATGTTCATGGATATTATCTGATTCGTTTAGGGCAACCACAAAGCTTTTTTGAGGATCATAATCTGCATTTAAACTTAAAGCGGTAACCAGGTTATGGTTAAATGTTGCTAAACCGCACTCGCGGGGTGGACAAGTAGAAATGTAGGCAATTTTCATAGTTATCTCGGGTAGATTAGTATTTAAATAACATGGCTAAGCCTAAATAGTTTGTGCTTTCGATAAATGAATGAAAACAAGTACAAGCCAAGTAGCGCTTTGAGCCAAATAGGAAGCGGGAAAATACACCCGCTTTATAAAAAATAATTATTTGAAAGCTGCTTTTAACTGTTCTGCAGCGTAAGCCTGTGCAGCTTTAGCTTCCGGAACAACAATGGCCATTCCGAAGAACTCGTGCGTTACACCATCGTAATTTTTACTTGCCACTTTAACGCCATCGGCTTTAAGTTTATCAGCCAGTATTACTCCATCATCTTGCAGCGGGTCTATTTCGGCGGTAATAATAGTTGTTGGGGGCAAGCCCTTTAGGTTGGCATTTACCAGCGAAATTGCAGGATCCTGGGCTTCAATCATCGTGTTTAAATATTTTTCTGTAAACCAGCCCATCATGGCTTTATTCAAAGGTTTGGCCTTTTCGTATGTTTTGTACGATGTGGTATTCATATTGGCCTGTGCAATGGGATAAACCAAAAGCTGGTGTACCGGAATCATAATCTGTTTATCGCGTGCCATTATCGAAACATTGGCCGCTAAATTTCCTCCGGCACTTTCGCCTGCTACAGCAATTTTGCCAGGATCGGCCTTTAAATCAAAAGCATTTTTAATCGCCCACTCGTAGGCTGCAAAAGCATCGTTATGCGCCGTCGGAAATTTATTTTCGGGCGCTAAACGGTAAGCTACCGAAATTACAACCGCCCCAACCTGTTCTGCCAAAGCCTGGGCCGAAGCATTATACACATCGAGGTTCGCAATTACAAAACCACCTCCATGGTAATAAACGATAAGTGGGTAAGGTCCATTGCCTGTTTTTGGGGTGTAAATCCGCAGATGTATCTTTCCTCCGTTGACAGTTATATCTTTTCCGGTAGTGTCTACTTTGGAGGCAGGCACGCTAATGTGGTTTTGTTCAGCCAGATCCATAACAGCATCCGTAGGTGTGTGGTTTTTGCGGGCATCGGTAGCGCTTAATGTTTCGAGGGGCTTATCACCATAACTGGCTAATTTTTCGATAACCGTTTGCATTTCAGGTTTAATGGTTTTGCCCCATTCGGGTGGTGGACCAGCAGGTTTTAAACTGGTAACAGCAGCCGAATCAGTTAAGGTAGTATCGGTCGTACTACCCGTTTTGGTATCGCTGCTACAAGCCCAAAGCAACGTTGTACCCGCAAGTAAAAATGCTGTATTTTTTAAATGTTTGATTTTCATGAGTTTAATTTTATTTCTGTTGCTTCTATAACAGTATGAATGAGTTAAGAGTTTTTACAGCCTTACAACTTTGTAGAATCTGATCGAAATCCAAACATCTTTAACTTCTAAGGTGTTCTAACTGTAAAAAAATATGCTAGCAGAAATTACGGGCTTACCCGATCAGGTTTTTGGGGTAAGGGCCACAGGTGAAGTAACCAGCGAAGATATTAAACATGTTTTGCTGCCAGGCCTTAAAAGAACCGCCGATAAGTTTAATGAAATCAGGTATTTACTCGTTTTAGATACCGATGTTAAAAATTTTACAGCAGGTGCCTGGGTGCAGGATGCCAAAGCAGGACTACAAAATTTTACCAAATGGAAAAAAATAGCTGTTGTAACTGCCGAAAAAGGAGTGGAGTGGTTTACCGATATTTTTACTGTAGCCACCCCCGGTTCTTCTAAAGGTTTTAAACCCGATGAAATTGAAGCAGCCAAAACCTGGTTACTCAGCAACGATTAATAAATACTAGCTATGAAACCTCTATGATTTTTTAAACCATACTTTGGGATGAATAAATCTGGTAGCTTCATCACAATTGAAAATAAATTGAAACGGATGAAAAATTCAAAAACGCCGGCTGAAAGTAGCAAGGCTACAGCGCCGAAAAATGCAAAAGCAAAAGGAGCCGATGAAAAAGTAACATCGGCCAAGGATGCCAAAAAAGTAGAGGTAACTAAAGACACTCCGGTAAAACATAGGAAACCGTAATTTTTTGAACGAGTTTTATGACATTAGACACCGATAACCTAAATAGTTTTTACAATAAAGCTTTCGATTGGATTATAAGCAGAGGACCATCTGTAATATTGGGTATTGCTTTATTCATTTTAGGGCTATGGTTTATTAAACTGTTGGGCAAATGGTTGCAAAACGGAATGCACCGCAAAGATGTAAACCCATCGTTGCGTCCGTTTCTTACCAGTTTAGTATTGATTACTCTCCGCATTTTACTGGTGCTAACCGTAATGCAGATCATTGGTATTCAGCTTGCCTTTTTAACCGTACTGATAGGTGGTATAGGCGTTGCAGCTGGTTTGGCTTTATCCGGAACCTTGCAGAATTTTGCAAGCGGTGTACTTATTTTATTGCTTAAGCCCTTTATGGTAGGCGATAATATTATTGCACAAGGGCAGGAAGGAACAGTAACATCAATCCAGATATTTTATACCATAGTTAAAACTTTCGATAACCGTACGGTAGTTATTCCGAATGGAAAATTATCTAACGAAGTCATTATCAATATTAGCAGAGAAGGCAGCAGACGGGTAGATATTGAAATGAAGTTTAGTTACGGAATAGATTACGAGCTTTTAGTTGGGGTTTTTAACAAAACGGTAGATGAATTTAAGGCTTGCTTAAAAACGCCCGAACGCAGAATAGGGGTATCGCTTTTAGAAGAAAGCGGTTATAAAGTGATTTTCAATATCTGGGTAAATGCACATGGTTTTACCGATACAAAATTATCTTTTCAGCAGGAGTTGATGAAAAACCTAAAACTAGGCGGAATAAAATTACCCGGAACAACTGACTAATTTACTCCTTTTTTGAGTAAGGCATAAATCTTATCCATCAGATCGTCGATGTTAAAAGGTTTGGCCATAAAATCATCAGCTTCAATTCCATCAAGGGTATAATTAGTTGCATTATAGCGTGCCGAAATCATTAAAACCGGAATGTGCTGTGTAGTATCGGTAGCCTTAATTTCCTTCAAAAGTTCCCTTCCATCGGTGTCTGGCAGCATAATATCCATAATAATCACGTCTGGATTAAATTCGTGAACATGGCTGATGAAGTCTGCACCTTTGTTTAAACCGGCCACATTAAAGGCCTCGCTTTCTAAAATCAGGGTAATAACATCAAGGATTGCATGATTATCTTCGATAACCAAAATGTTTTTTTTTGCCAAAATAGGGATGCTTTTTTTATTAGTTGCAACAAATATAGAATAAAAAACAATCCTTAAAACCGAATTTGCAGAATTCGTACATCATGCTAAAAAATAAACTAATATTTGTTAATTCGTAAATTCAAATACGTTTGTCTTATCTATAATATATGAATAAATTTTCTGTCGACTTAACCAATTGTGATAAAGAACCGATTCACATTCCTGGTAAAATTCAGTCGCATGGTTTTCTGATAGCCGTTGTTAAAAAAGACCTTACCATAAGTTACATCAGCGAAAATGCAGGAGATTTTTTTAATGAGCAGGCTAAAAACCTGTTAAATAAACCTCTTGCCGTGGTTAATACATTTATTAGGCAGCAAGATCCTGAATTTAATATAGAAGATCTGCTTAAACTGGGTATTATCCGCGATAATTTCGATGCCATTAGTCCGCACCCGGTTGAGCTGGATGGGAATCCTTTTTACCTGATCATTTCTCCATCGCCTAACAATTGGTTGCTGGAATTCGAACCGGTAACGCTGCAATACGATATACAAAGTTCGATTGGCCGCTCGGCATCATCCATGCTGCAGGGAAAGAATGTTTCTACATTGCTAAGGGGTGCAGCACTCGAGGTTAAAAAACTGATCAATTACGATAGGATCATGATCTACAAGTTTTTAGACGATGGTCATGGTGAAGTAGTTGCTGAAGAAAAAGAGCCTGATCTAGAGCCGTTTTTTGGCTTGCATTATCCTGCTTCCGATATACCAAAACAGGCACGTGAGCTGTACAAACTGAATCTCACACGTTTAATTGCCGATGTAAATAAGCTCGATGCACCTATTTTAACCTTTAAAGAAAATGAACCACTCGATTTAACCAATGGCGGATTAAGGGCTGTTTCGCCTATACATGTTCAGTATTTGAAAAACATGGGTGTTCAATCGAGTTTTAGCATTTCGCTTATTTCGCATGGCGAATTGTGGGGATTAATTGCCTGCCACAACTATAGCCCGAAATTTATCGATTATAAAGCGCGTGAAGGTTCTAAACTGGTAGGACAAATTCTGTCGTCGGCCTTAGAATACCGCCAGGAAGAAGAAGAGGCTGAAGTTGTTGAGCTGTTTAAAAATACGGCCAATGTGCTTTCAGAGCATTTAACACGCGATAAGTATTTAATTGAAGCCATTACAGGGCATAAAAGAACAATTTTAGACGCTACAACGGCATCCGGAGTAGCCATTATTTTCGAAAATGAACTCAAAACCATTGGCGAAGTGCCGGTTGATGAGGACATTCGGGAACTGGCCGACTGGTTAAAGAAAACCACCGATGAGTCTATTTATTACACCCATCGTTTATCAGAAATACATTCTCCGGCTAAAAAATATAAAGAGATTGCATCGGGTATTTTATCGTGTACCCTAAATAAAGAATTGGGCGAAATGATTATCTGGTTTAAACCCGAACAGATTACTACTGTTAACTGGGCAGGTAATCCTGAGAAACCGGTAAGTCCTGATGAAAATGGTTTATTAAATCTATCGCCCAGAAAATCTTTCGAAACCTGGTCGCAGGTGGTAAACAATACCTCCGAAAAGTGGCGCGCCGAAGAAATTTCTTCAGTACTGCGTATCCGTGAGATCATTATTACCGATATCAATAAAAAAGCGAACGAGATCAGGCTGCTTAACGAGAAACTACAGGCTGCATACGAAGAGCTGGATACCTTCAGTTATACCATCTCGCACGATCTAAGAACTCCGTTAACTTCGATTAAGACATATACCGAACTGTTGCTTAAAAACAAAAGTGTGGATGATAACGACAAGAAGATGCTCGACCGCATTTTGCATGGTGCCAATAAAATGAATTTCCTGATCAAGGAGATTTTAAATTTAGCCAGAGTAGGACGTTCGGATATAAATTTTGAAACAGTTGACATGCCTTTGTTGTTAAAGGAAATAGAAGCCGAAGTTTGGAATGCCTTTAAAGCAGATAAAACCGAACTGGTTTTAGGTCAGTTGCCTAATTTAAAGGGAGATAGGACGATGATTGCGCAAGTGTTTACCAATTTAGTTGGCAATGCCGTAAAATACTCATCAACGGTCGATAAACCCAGAATTGAGATATCGGGGCATGTTGATGGAGAAGAAACCATTTATGCCATTAAAGATAATGGTATAGGGATTGATAATAGGTATTACGATAGGGTTTTTGAATTGTTTAAACGCATGGACAATGTAAAAGACATTGAAGGGACAGGAGTAGGATTGGCTATAGTTAAAAGGGTTGTGGAAAGGCATAACGGAAGGGTTTGGTTCGACAGTAAGATTAATGCTGGTTCGACCTTTTATGTAGCATTTAAAAACAGATAAAAATGAAAACACCAGATATATTTTACGTAGAGGATGATATAGATTACGCATTCTTTATGCAGAGTGCAGTGCAGGAAGTTAAAGAGACTTTGAACCTTACAATTGTAGAAGATGGGAGCGAGGCCTTATTGAAGCTGCAGAGTTTTGCCGACAGTAAAATTAAACCGAAGTTGATTTTACTCGATCTAAACCTGCCAGGCTTATCGGGGCTTGATTTATTGAAATTTATCAGGGATATTCCTTACCTCAAATCCATTCCGGTAATTTTGTTTTCTACCTCCGATAATCCGGAAGATGTAAAAGCTTCGATGGAGTTTGGTGCCAATGCATATTTAACCAAACCCAGTGGCTACAATAATCTGGTAAAATGCGTACACTCGGTGCACGATTTTTGGTTTAATCAACACCTCAGGTTAAATTAGCAAAACAATTGTATTAAAAGATCCGGTGGTAAAAGCCGGATCTTTCTTCTTTTATTAATACTTTACTTAAATACACCTTATGATTGCCAGTTTATTGAGAACCGAAACGGCCGCCAACCACAAAGCGCTCGAATCGTTAATGTTCGTAAATGAAATAATGAGTAACACTTTAAGTGTAGAACAATATAAAAAACTATTAACTATAAATTACATCATCCACCAGAAGCTCGAAAACGAATTGAGCAATATGCTTGATGCAGACATAGCCGCCGAATTGGATATGAACAGCAGGCTAAAACTCACTGCCCTAGAAAAAGATCTTAATTACTGGCAGATTGATAATTTAACACTGCCAGGCCTGGATTTCGAACTCTTTATTCCACAGAAAAAAACCGGTGAAGTTTTGGGTGCCTTGTACGTGCTTGAAGGGGCTACATTAGGCGGAAACGTAATTAAACGCCATATTTTAGCCAATAAGCACTTTAAAGGGCACGAAGAGGGCTTAAATTACTATGGGGTTTATGGCGAAGAATTAAGCGAAAAATGGAAAACCTTTATTTCTATACTCAATAAAAGGGTTGCTGAGGCCGATTATGAAGCTTGTATAAAAAGCGCCAATCTTACCTTTAATAACCTCATTAACCTGGCTAAGCAATTTAACTAAGTCGCTGAATTTTAATCACGAAAAACGAAAAAATACGTCTACAATAGTGCCAGGGCATTTTTTTTATTTGTGTAAATGTGCAAAACTTATTTTAAATTAATATTTGCTTTCTGTTGTAAATTCAAGGTAAATATGTATAATTGAAAAAAATAAATTTTTTAAACCTTAAAAACATCAATTAGCGATGGAAAAATTCTCAAAAGTTAAAGCTGCTGTTGCTGCGATTGAAGCAGATGTAGAAAAATTTTATAATGCTGGCAATGCAGCTGCTGGTACTCGTGTGCGTAAAGCAATGCAAGATCTTAAAGTTTTAGCACAAGAAATCCGTGCAGAAGTAACTGACAAGAAAAACTCTGGCAAATAATATTTCGCGAGTAAGAAACAAAAAGGGTTCTGGTACGCCAGAGCCCTTTTTGCGTTTAAGCCCTGCTATTTCGGCCATCTTCCTGAACTTGTTTCAGGATCTTTTGTATAGATTGTTTGATAGGCTTAAATACACGTATATCCAGAAAGATATATCATCATGTATTCTTAATTATTCAAGTGCTATTTCGGTCGTCTTCCTGAACTCGTTTCAGGCCCCCTTTTATAGATTGTTTGATAGGGCTTAAACACCTGGATATCCTAACAGATGTTTCCTCATGTCTTCTGTATTATTGAAGAGATGCTGAATCAAGTTCAGCAAGACGCATATTTCATTTTTTTGCTGGAGCTTGCCCCCTATAAAAAGATAAAGCTCCCCATCGCGGAGAGCATCTATCCAACTAACAAAACATATTTTTTATTTGATTGAGTATTTACTCAATTTTATCCTTTTTTAATCAGTTTGTATTCAATTACCGGTTTACCACGCTCACCGCCATCAGCAGAGATATAGCTGTTGAATTTTAATTTGTAAACATTTCCGGCTGAATCCTTAATTACGTAAAACACATCTGTTTTAACGCTACCACCGACTCCGGCCTGACTTGGTGAAGTTCTCCACGAAGAACCTATTACATCTCTTGCTGCTGAAAATGTAAGACTAGCAACATCAGATTCCGCAAATGCAGCATAAGCTTTAGTTGTTGTAGCAACCTTTGCAGCAGTAACATTACCTAAGTTATTAGTGGCAACATAATCCTGAAACCAATATGGTGATCCTAAGCCTGAATTATATGTGCTATAGCTCCATGAAATATCCCAACTTGCTTTAACCGGCTCTGCCTGCACAATTTTGTTGTTCTCTAAGGATACAAATACTAAGTTGTAGTCTGAACTTTTGGCTACATCCAGTGTTTTGATGGTGGTTTCACCTAATCTTGCATACTGTATTTTGTAACCAGAACCATTACGGGTTACTTTTAGCTTGAACCATTTATCTTTATCCTTATTTCCTTCATAGCTTAGAAGGTACACTTTATTTTCTGATTCGGTTGCACTTACTTCTGCAAAAGCTGTTTTGGCAATGTCACCATCCCAGTAATCAACCAGAGATACAGTAAGTGGATCAGTTATATCATGGTTTAAATTAACCGCTGTTCCCGGATCGGCCAGTGTTACTGCATTAATGTCGGTTTTTGAAGTAGCAGTTGCTGTAGTTTGATAAGAAGGATTTAAAACAACTCTAAATTTACCGTCAGAAGTTAAACCAATATTGAAACTTTTTCTATCAACAGCGGTTTGCTTGTCAGCACTAAAATCTACATATACAATATTGGTATAATTAGATTCAGCTGTTTTACCGGAAAGGGTTAAAGTACTTCCATCTGAAGGGGGTACTACAACTATAGGCTCTTCAGTGTTCTTTTTACAGGCTGTAAAGGTTACCGCTAAAAAAGCGATTGCAATCATTGAGTTTAATTTATTCATGTTTATTGTAATTATGTTGTTTTTGTTAAAGTTTCTCCCAGTTATAGCTTAATCCTAATACATACGAGCGTCCATAACTGTAAGGAACAGTAGCGCCACCGGTGCTATGTGCACCACCGCTTGCCGTTGAGCTATTGGTTAATTGAGTAACATTGAATAGGTTTTTTACGCCTGCATTAATGGTAAGCGATTTAAAGAGGTTTTTGCTGAGCATTAAATCTGCGGTATGGAAATCACCAATTTTTACCAGCTTTGCTGTACTGGCATTGTTTTCTGTACTCAGCTGGTAACTTGGTAAACTACCAGTATACTTGTAGAACAGGCTAATACTTCCACGTAGTTTAGGAAAAGTATAGCTAATGTTTGAGTTTAGCTCTGTAGCCCAGGCAAATTCAGGGGTAGAAAGGTTATTGTTCTCGCTTAAATCATTATAACGGCCAATGTAGGACAGGCCCAGGGTAGCCTGAAGATTCTTTTTAAAAATAAGTACATTATCCAAAGTACCACCTGCAGTTTTATATTTCGACACATTGATTAAGGTCGTTACCGAATTATCAGTTGGAGAAGTTGCAAATTCAATTCTGTTCTTAACCAGGTTGTAGAAACCGGTTAAAGTAGATCGGAATTCAATATCTTTTTCCTGAATGCCCGACCATACCAGTGAGCCATTAAAACTGTTAGATTCTTCCGCCTTTAAATCAGGGTTACCTAAAATATTATGACTGGCATCGACAAAATCATAATATAGTTCCCTTAACGCCGGCGAACGGAAACCTTTGGCATAGGCTAAACGTAAATCGAGGTCTTTGGTTAAAATGAACTTCGCATTTAAAGATGGAATTACCGGAGGAGCATCATAAATAGAATTTTTAATGAATCTTAAGCCCGGTCTCAGGTTTATTTTGTCTGTTAGCTTTAATTCTGCGGTAACAAAAGTGGCATAATCGTTAATCACTGGCGATCCATTAATCCTTTGCCCGCTGGCTGCATCTCTACTGTATTCGAAACCAGGCTGAAAGGTTACCGATTGATTAAGTACATAAATAGCTGTAGCCCTAAAATTAGTAGAGTTAAATTTGGCAATATCCTGTTCTCCAGCTCCGGTGCTTAATTCTTCCGTATTGTTCGTAAAGTCATGTATTACCGTTCTGGTTGCGCGATCTAGATTAGTAAAGCCTGCAATTGCGGCTAACTGTAGCTTATTACTGATTTTATATTCCGATTGCAATTGTTGGGTATAGCGGTGGGTCGTGTAGGTTTGCAGCCTGCCTTTATAATTGTTGGGGTTTAATCCGGCACGAACATCAATATCTTCTTTAAGTCCATCCAAACGGTACCAAATGCTAAAATTATTATTACGATAACCAAGTTTAGTGTTAGCCAAAAACTGCTCTTTAGGTTTCCAACGGTTGGTAATCACATTAACTTCATCTATTGTAGCCGTTTTTGCCGCTAAATTCCATCCGCCAAAATCATTGTGTGTAAAACCTGCCAGTACACTCCAGTGGTTATTTTTCCAGCTGGCAGTAATATTCTGAATATGGTTACCTTTTCCGGAGAGTGCTTCGTACTCGTCGCCAGCAGTCTCTTCCTGTACCCGTGCAGAGAGATTAAGCAATCGTTTTCCCGGGTTTTTGGTAATGATATTGATAACCCCTGCCAAAGCATCGGCACCATATACCACAGACATTGGCCCTTCAACAATCTCAATCCGCTCAATAGTATTAATGTCAATCTGGTTTAAACTTTCGCGCGTGTCTGAGCGGTCAACCATAGGTATACCGTCTAAAAGGATCTTAACGTTTCTGCCCGTCATACCCATTAACTGAATATCCGTCGTACCGAGGGTTAAGTCGTTACTAAAGCGAAAGCCCAGTTCAGTATTTAAAATTTGCTGCACATTGGTGGCTGCCCTAAGCTTTATCCGCTCGGCAGTAATAGTGCGTACATTGTAAACAGAATTGCGTAGTGTTTGCGGCCCGTACTGCCCGGTTACGACCACATCTTTTAAATCATTTGCCTTTGCGGTATCAACTTTAATTTCTTGAGCCACAGTAACAAATCCACAAAGCGATAAGGCAATTGATAAATATATTCTCATTTATTTAGACTAATTATAAATAATTGTGCAAATTTGTGCATTATCACTCAAAGGAGATAACGTTAAACGGATAATTAATGCCGCGAAACGGATTAAATAGAAAGCAGAGGTGGGGATGAGGCTTTTTATATCCCTGAACAGTATATGTAAGTCTCATAAGTGAGAATTAAAACAAACAGGTTATCAATGAAGATTAAGCGCTCAGTAAAGGCTAAAGGAACGGTATGCTATAAGAATGTTTATCCGGCAAATTTTGCAGGCTTAAAGGATATAGAGGAAACAGAGATTGCCATTAAAACACCACATACGCATGTAGATGTTAAGGAAATGTGGTTCGAAGGCATTCACATCAGTTTGGTAGAGCTTGAAAGTGATCAACCTGAAGATTTATGCTTTGAATCGTCACAAGCGCACATTGGGCTGTTGTTTTGCTTAAGCGGGAGCTTAACCCCTTCAGGAGAGGAAGCACAAAATTTTTTATCGCTCACTAAAAACCAGCAAAATATTAACCTGGGGAAGATCAATCATATTACTTTCCGGATTACAGAGAAAACAAATTTGGTATATATCCAGTTAACCGATACCTATTTTCAGAAAGCAATGGGACGCGATTTCCATCAGGATACACTTTTGTCTTTAAGAGAACCTATAACACCCGAAGTGAACTCAATTTTGCAAAGCTTAAGTCAGGCCAATCATTCGGGACGGGTAAAGCGTTTGTTTTTGGAAGCCCGCATGCTTGATCTGATTGTGATCCACAGTAACCAAAAGCTTGAGAAGCAGCGGGTTACTTTAAAGGAAGAAGATTTAAAGAAGATTATTTATGCCCGGCAACTGGTAGAGCGCGACCTGCAAAAGCCCAGCTCTTTAATTGAGCTCTCGCGCAAAGCCGGCATTAACGATTTTAAACTTAAAAAAGGTTTTAAAGCGCTAACCGGCCATACGGTATTCGGCTATCTGTATAAAATCAGAATGGAAAAAGCGCATTATTACCTGGCTAAAGAAAAGCGAACAGTTAATGAAGTCGCTTTTCTGGTAGGTTATAAAAATGCACAGCATTTTATTGCTGCCTTTAAAAAACAGTACGAGATTTTGCCTGGTAGTTTAAATAAGCATTAATTATAGCACAAACGTTTGCCTGTACTATTCTTTAACCTCATTAATAATCAGGTCTGATTCTACAATGGTATTGTAATAAGCCTGATTTTCAGGAACCGGGCTATGAATCAGATCCAGCAGGATATTAGCAGCCTTTTGTCCTTGTAAATAAGGGTATTGTTCTACCGAAGCAACCGGCGAATTATCCAGGTAACTGATAATAGGCAGGTTTGCATAACTCACCACATCGAAATCGTTAATTACATTTAACTTTTTAAAATACTTGATTAAAAATAAAGCCACATAATCGTTAAAGGCAACAATCGCGGTTGGTTTCCTCTTGTGGTTTAAAAACTGCTCGGCAGCTTCGATGGTGCCTTCTTCTGTTAAATCGCAGTTTACTACTAAAGAAGGGTCGAACTTTAAACGGTTAAAGGTAATGGCCTGCATGTAACCATCTTTACGCTCTTCGCTGGCATACAGGGTACTTGGTCCGTTAATCATACCAATACTTCTGTGTCCTTTTTTAAGCAGGTAGTTTACCGCCTTAATGGTTGCGCTCTCGAGGCTGCAAGCTACATAGTGTACATTTTTAAAAGGAGGGATCCGATCAAAAAACACTACGGGAATATTGAAAGAATTTAATTTTTCAAAATGATCGAACTTAGAGGTGTCTTTACTGATGGATACCAGTAAACCATCCACCCGTTGGTTTTTCATTTTTTCTACCAGTTTTACTTCCTGTTCGTAGTTATCGTGCGACTGCGCAAAAATTACCGTATAGTTTTTCTTGATCGCTTCATCTTCTATTGCAGAAATGGCAATAGAGAAAAAGTGTTCAGAAAGTTCGGGTAAAATTACACCAATAGTGTAGGTTTTGCCTTTTTGAAAAAGTATAGCCGCATTATTAGGCTCATAGTTCAGAGACTTGGCCAGCTGTTTAATCTTCTCACGGGTTACTGCTCCAATGCTCGGATGGTCATGCAGCCCTCTCGATACACTGGAGGGTGAGATGTTTAAAATTCTGGCTATTTCCTTTATGGTTGTTGGTTTCGATTGCATTCTAAGTGCTAAACTACATTAAATTTCTTCAATATGTAATAATACAAAATTAATCAAACGTTTGCGTTGTTTTTTTCTTTCAAATCTTTTCTTCAAAGCATTAAATATCGATACATTCGGGCCGCAAAACAGATTGCCTGATTAATACTTAATAATATAAAATTTATAGATAGAAAGCAACTCGCGGGGACTAAAAAATGGTTTTAGCATATTATTAGTGTCGGCGTGTATAAAGAAACACCCCCAATGATTAACAGAAATGCCCCTTGTAATGAGGGGTGTTTTAAAAAAAAACGAGAAGTGTTCGTACCACTCCTCGTTAAATCGGGTTTATTCCTGCAAGCAGGAAACAATAAGTTATCTAAGCTATATGTTAACCCTTTTCAAAGGTATAAATTTTAAGCATTTTTTAACAGGATAAATTGTTGCAGAAATTGCTATCTTGTGAAGCAATATATTTTTAACCAAATAGATAACCAATACGTCAAAAGGATAAGTAGAAGCCCGTTTTACGCCAAACAATCATCACTCCGTTATATCAATTGTCCTTTTTTTGTAGCTGTAAATTTTTAATTTAACTGTATCGTACCAAATAATTTAATAAATTTAACATTAGGTTAATAGTGATGTTATTTCTTTGGCGCACCTTAAAAACCTTAACCGTCATCCCAGATTGTTTATGTACAAAGCATTAGAAAGTAATTTTTTTCTTCTGGTCAAATTAGACAAAAATAAAGCATTTAACCTGGTGTTCGATGCTTATTGGAATGCGCTGTACAAACAAGCTTATAAAAAGGTACACTGCACCGAGCTGGCACAGGATCTGGTTCAGGATGTATTTGTAAGCTTGTGGGATAAGATCGAACTATTGGATGCCGAGGGTAGTGTGCTGGCTTATTTATTTGCGATCCTTCGCAACAAAATCCTGAAACTTTACGAAAAAGACAGCGTACGCTTAAAATATGCCGTAAGTGTAACAGCAAATGTAGCTCCATCCGATGTGCATTCGCAAAATACCATCTTAGAAAAAGAACTGAAAGCCATTATCGATGCCGAAGTAGAGCGGATGCCGGTGCGCATGAAAGAAATTTACCTGCTTAAACGGGAAGACGATCTCTCCATCAAACAAATTGCGCAAGATTTGTCGTTATCCGAACAAACCGTCAAAAACCAGTTGCAAATGGCTTACCAGCGTCTGCGTGCCCGGGTTAAGGATTATGATTCTTCGCTGGCTTTACTGGCTCTTTTTATTGCGAAACACTTATAATCTCACTTTTCTTTTTGCGTAATAACCGGTAATAATGCCTTTAATAAGGTTATAGGCAGGGTTTAGCATTTATTTATAAAAAAAATAATAATGCCATGGTACTTTATGCCAGGCAACCGTATACACATATAAAAGCCACTATTTTGAATACGAACGAAATCAAATATTTAATCGGAAAATACAATAACCAAACTGCCACACCAGCCGAAAAAAAGCTGGTAGAGGAGTGGTACGAGCGTATTGATGGTGCTGATTTAACACAAAATGAGCTAGCAGATATTGAAGTCAAAAAACAAATTTTAAATCGGGTAACTGCTAGAATAAACCATGTCGATAAACCAAAACCTAAGCAGATTAAATTAAATTATGCACTGTTTTTTAAAGCGGCGGTTATTTTAATCGCTTTAATTGCGGGTACATATAGCTATTTCAACCAAAGCGATCGCTCTCCCGTTTTGGCTACCTCAGTTAAAACAAATACAAAACCAATTATTCCGGGAGGCAACAATGCAGTACTGCAACTGGCCGATGGTTCTCAGGTTATACTTAATAAAACTGCTGATGGGCAAGTGGCAAACCAATCGGGGGTGCAGGTAATTAAAACGAAAAGCGGTGAGTTGCTTTATAGGTTTACGGGTAACACAACTGCAAAAGCAGCAGCCATCAACACAGTAAGCACCCCACGCGGTGGCCAATACCATTTAATTCTGGTAGATGGTACTGAGGTGTGGCTTAATGCAAGCTCGTCGGTTAAATTTCCTTCTGCTTTTGTTGGCAACGAACGTAAGGTAGAAGTTACTGGTGAAGTGTACTTTGAAGTAGCTAAAAATAAAACAAAGCCATTTATTGTTCATACCGATCAATCTGATATCAAAGTGCTGGGCACTCATTTTAACGTAAACACCTATGTTGATGAAACTTATCATCGTACTACCTTGCTCGAAGGAAGCATTGAAATTAAACGTGGCAATAAAAAGGCACTTTTAAAACCTGGTCAACAGGCTAGCCTGAATGGTAAAATTGATGGTATTGCAGTAAATGAGATAGCAGATCTCGAAGCTGTAGTTGCCTGGAAAAATGGCTACTTCCAGTTCGAAAAGTCAGATCTCCCATCAGTGATGCGCCAGGTTTCGCGCTGGTATGATGCAGAGGTGATCTACAATGGCAAAATTCCGGCAAAACAATACTCAGGCAAAATACCTAGAAATGTGAGTATAGCAAAATTAGTCGAAATGCTGGCTTACAGTGGTATTCATTGCAAAGTAGAATACAATCAGATTACAGTGAACCCTAAATAAATAACCAAACCAAATCAAACTATAAAGTGCAGCATATGAAGATATAATACTCCAGACATTCGATTTCAATCCGCTTAAAAGCAATGCAAAGTGTTCGTACCACTTTATTTGCAATGAGTGGGTTAAAAACCTGCGCCAGCTAATCTGCAGCAGGGACACAATAAGTTATCTAAGCAATTATGTTTTAAACCCAAATTCAATCATGAATTTTAGTACATTTTTTATGCCCGGATCATTAATCCGGCGTAAGCCCACACAATTAATATTGGTGATGAAGCTAACCGCACTATTTTTATTCGCTTGTCTGTGCCAGGTAAGCGCAAGTGTTTATAGTCAGAACATCACATTGAAACAAAAAAATGTTTCGATGGAAGTGATATTTAAATCGATAGAAAAACAAACCCAATACGTTTTTCTTTACGATAACCTTGAACTGCAAAATGCACACAATATAAGCATCGATGTGAAAAATGCGCCACTTGAGCAGGTGCTTAATTTATGCCTCAAAAATCAGTTACTGAGCTACAAAATATTTGATAAAACAATTGTACTCAGAAAAAAAAATGAGCTGATCTCAAATCCGTTTTTCGAAACGATTAGTGGTAAGGTTTCAGACGAAAATGGCTTGCCTATTGTTGGCGCAAGCATAATGGTTAAAGAAACGAAGTCCGTAACTTTAACTGATGCTAATGGTTACTTTTCAATTAATGCCAACGTGGGTACCACGCTGATTATCTCGTTTATTGGTTACACTACCAAAGAAATTGTTATTGACAGCAAACGTGATTATAAGATTTCTTTACAAGCTGCCACAACCGAATTAACAGATGTGGTAGTTACAGCTCTGGGGATAAAACGTTCAGAAAAATCGTTGGGTTATGCCGTACAAAAAGTAGCGGGTAAAGATCTGCAAACCGTTAAAGGTGTAGATGTTGCTACTTCATTAACCGGAAGGGTTTCAGGTTTGGTAATCAAAAACTCAACGGAGTTTAACGCCAGGCCAACCATTGAGTTACGGGGCGAAAGTGCTTTGCTGGTAATTGATGGTGTACCTTATGGTAACATGTCGTTAAGAGATGTACCAACTGATGATATTGAAAGTGTCGATCTGCTTAAAGGTCCTACGGCATCGGCTTTATACGGCTCAAGGGCTGCGGGTGGTGTACTTTTAATTACTACTAAAAAAGGCCCTGCAGGTAAGGGATTTTCAATCGATATCAACAGTAATACAATGACCTCGCTGGGTTACCTGGCCATACCAGAAGTGCAAAGCTCATACGGCAGGGGACAGAACGGCGTTATTGATAACGATTACGTTTGGGGACCCAAACTTGATGTCGGTAAAACTGCCAGAGACTGGAACCCGGTTACCAAACAGTTTGAAGATAATATGCCTTTGGTATCTAAAGGTAAAGACAACCTGAAGAACTTTATGTCAAGCGGCATCATTCTTAACAACAATGTAAGCATTGCCCAAACTGGCGAGAAAGGGAGTTTCAGGATTGGTTTAAACGATATTTACAATAAAGGCCAGTTTCCAAACCAAAACCTGAATATGGTAAATTTAACCATGGCAGGAGAGATGAAGCTGAGCGATAAATTTAAACTGGAAGGACACATGGGCGTAAGTCGCCGCTGGGCCGACCAAATTTGGGGCGGAGGATATAATAACCAGGGCTATTTGTACCAGTTAATTATGTGGACAGGTACTGAATATGACATACGAGATTACAAAGATTACTGGAAAGTGCCTTACAAAACACAGAACTGGATGTACACCAACTGGTACGATAACCCGTATTTAATTGCGAATGAAAAATTAAATGGTATCGAAACCAATACGCTGAATGCCAATGTTACAGCCAATTACCAGATCAACAACGATTTTAGTTTATTGATACGATTAGGTTACGATAACTACAACAATAAAACAACCTTCCGCAATCCAACTGCCAACATATATTCTACCCGTGGTGGTGCTGTAAACGGTAGTGGCTGGAATGCCAGAGGAATGTATTCTATTCAGGATGCAAAAGGTTTCAGTACCAACGATGATGTAATCCTAAGCTATAAGAAGAAACTAAACAAGTTCACAATCGATGCTTTGGCAGGTGGAACAGTTTATTATTACATTGACGAATCGTTAAGTGGAACAACTAAAAACGGATTAATTTCGCCAACTTTTTATTCATTAGCTGGTTCGGTAGAGCCACCTACAGTATCGCAGGGGTATAGCACCAGACAGATCAACAGTTTGTATAGCAGGGCTTCTATAGGTTATAACGATGCCATCTTCCTTGATTTTACGGGTAGAAACGACTGGAATTCTGCACAACCAAAAGCATCTCGTTCTTATTTTTATCCGTCAATTGGTTCGAGTATCGTAGTTTCAGAATTGGTAAAACTGCCTAAGGTAATCGATATGTTCAAAATCCGTGGTTCGTGGGCTGTATTTAAAACTGCTTTGAGCGTATATGCCAACAACCGAACTTTTGGCACAACAACTGCCGCATGGAATACTTTAAATTCTGCCAGTTATCCGTCTTCGTTATTGGGTAATAGCTTATTGCCAAGTTCGCAAAGAACATACGAAATCGGTGCTGCGGGTTATTTATTTAAAAAACGTTTGCATTTTGATGTAGCTTATTTTAATAAATATTACTACAACCAGCAGGTAAGTACCTCAATTCCTTCATCATCGGGTTTCTCATCAACTTTGGTTAATACACAGGAAACTTACGAAAGAAGAGGCCTTGAAATTACAGTTGATGGTTCAGTAATCCGCAATAAAGATTTCGAATGGAATTCTACTATCAACTGGTCTAACCAGCACCGCTATTACGTAAATCTCGATCCGGTATATTCGGCCGATAATTTATGGGTTAAAAAAGGTGAAAGGCTAGATACCTATACCGATAATTACTGGCTTAAAGACCCTGAAGGTAATGTAATACACGAAAGCGGTTTGCCGGTTTGGAGCGATTACGTAAAGAAATTAGGTTATGGTGAACCCGATTTTAGCTTTGGTTTTATCAATAATTTCAATTACAAAAACTGGTCGTTAGGCATTAATATTGATGGCCGTATTGGTGGCTTAATGTACAATTACATTTACGATAAAATGTTCGATTCTGGCACCGCTCCCGAAACAGATAACGAATACCGTTACAATCAGGTAGTATTAGGACAAAATAATTACGTAGGCCAGGGTGTTAAGGTGGTATCAGGCAGTGTTACTTATGATAAATATGGTCAGATTACCAGCGATACCCGTAAATATGCAGTAAATGATGTGCCAATTGGTTACCAGGATTATGCACAATGGTACCGTGGTGGCGATGGAAGGGTACAGAACGAATCTTTTGTAAAGCTGCGCGAAATTTCATTGGGTTATCGTTTGCCGTCAAAAACAGCAAGCAAACTAGGCTTAAAGAATGCATCTTTCTCGTTAACAGGGCAGAACCTGTTTATGTGGACCAATTTCAAATACTCAGATCCCGATGTTGATACCGAGAACCTAAACTCGCCATCTATGAGAATGGTAGGTTTTAACGTTAAGGTTGGTTTCTAGTTATTTATTGTTTTTAAAGAAGATTTTATGAAAAGTAAATTTTTAAAATATAGCTTATTATTGCCTGCATTGGCACTATTAAGTAACGGTTGTAGCAAGTTCGAAGATATTAATACCAATCCAAATGCAACTACCCAGGTAAACTCGGCTATGCTGGCTACCGGTATGATCTTAAATATTACACGTGGCGATATCAGCAGTACCAAATCATTTATGCAGCCATTCTTACTGGGTAAATATCTTACCTGGGGAGAAGGGCAGGAGAACTTTCAATACAACAAAATTAGCCGTACAGATTTTAGTCGGATAACCCTCTTGCGTAATATTACCCCAATGGAGAATTATGCCACCAGCGATGGATTGAAAAAATCCTATCAGGCATTGGGCCATTTTATCAGGGCATGGCAGTTTTTTATGACTACCATGCAGGTTGGCGATATTCCTTACACCGATGCAGTTAAAGGAGAGTCTGATGCGGTATTACAACCCAAATATGATAGCCAAAAAACAGTTTTCCTGGGTATTTTGAACGAACTCGATCAGGCCAATGCCTTATTTGCATCGGGAGCAACTTTTGAAGGAGATCCTATTTTTGCCGGCAGTACCGACAAATGGAGAAGGTTAACCAATAGTTTTGAGTTACACGTTTTAATCAATCTCCATAAAAAAACAGGAGATGCCGATTTGAAAGTGATTGAACGCTTTAAAGATATTGTAGCTAACCGCCCATTAATGCGCGATTACAATGATAATTTTGCACTGGCTTACAATGCAACTGCCGGACAGAATTATCCATGGAGCGACGTTCCTGCCGGATCGGGTAATTCATTCGTTAAATCGAATTATACCATGTTAACCAACGTGCTGCTTGATCCTTTAAAAGCAGCTAACGATAAAAGGCTTTTTTACTATGCCAAACCATCGCCGGTTAAAATTACTGCCGGTGTTTCGCAAAGCGATATGGCAGCTTACCCTGGCGTAGAGCCTTCCGATTCGTTTTCGAGTTTGCAAACCAGAAGGGTGAATAAAGATTATGCCGATATTAACGCCCGTTATGTAAACCTTGTAAATGCAGAGCCTGTAGGTGTTTTTAACTATTGGGATTTACAATTTATCCTGGCTGAGGCTGCTATTCGTGGCTGGATAACAGGTACACCGGCGCAAACTTATTATGCCAACGGTATTACTAACTCAATGAAGTTTATAGCACAATATACCCCTGATTTGGCCGACTATAACCATAACATGAAAATGGATGCGGCTTATATCGATGCCTTTCCTGCTACAGTGGCTTTAACAGGAACCACCGAGCAACAAATAGCACAGGTAATTACACAAAAATATGTAGCCAGCTTTTTGCAGGGAAACAAATACCAGGGTTGGTTCGAAAACAGAAGAACAGGTTATCCGGTATTTAAACTTAACTCTACAACCAACTTAAATTCCCCATCTACTAATTTTCCTTTAAGATGGCTGTATCCTTCAAACGAACTGAACTACAATTCGGCTAACCTTTCAGCCGCAGTTGCCAGTCAGTATGGTGGTAACGACGATGTAAACCAGGCCATGTGGCTTTTAAAATAATACGCGCTCAAACCAATTTAAAAAAGTTCTCCGGCACTAAAACCGGAGAACTTTTTTGTTTTAAGGCACAAGTAATCCATACGTCATTTATCTTAACAGTATTATATTTATAAAAGCATATTCATATTTTGCTTCGATTTATAAATAACATGATAGCCTTATATATAGTACTTTTTCTCGTTATCGCATTTTTAGTAATAACAAATCTGCCTGTTTTTGGTCGCTTACCAAGAGGATTAAGGCTGGCCAAAACCCAAGAGTTGCCTAATTATAGTAAGGGAGCCTTGCAAAATCTTTCCGTTACGCCTATGCAACCCGAAGGTGTGAGTTTCTTTACCATTTTAAAAGCCTTCTTTTTCGAAAAGCATCCAGATAAAATACCCGAACAGGCACTTCCCTTTAATCAACCTGATTTAGATACCAAAGCTAAAAGCGATGCACCCGAAATTATCTGGTTTGGCCATTCTTCCTATTTAATCAAAGTTGATAGATTACGCGTTTTAGTCGACCCGGTTTTTAGTAAAGCACCATCGCCATTTTCTTTTATTGGCAGCAAGGCCTTTCCGGGTACCGATGTGGTAAAAGCAGCTGATTTTAAAAATATTGATGTGCTGGTAATTACCCACGATCATTACGACCATCTCGACTATCAGAGCATATTAACCATTGCACCCGCTGCAAAAACAATTGTTACCTCGCTTGGCGTAGGCGAGCATTTAGAAAAATGGGGAATTAAAGCCGATAAAATCACCGAACTGGCCTGGAACCAATCGATAACGCTATTTGAGAAGCTCGAATTAACTGCTGTTCCGGCAAGGCATTTTACAGGAAGGAAATTTAAACGCAATCAAACACTTTGGTCGGCCTTCGTGCTGAAGACTGTTAATTATAAACTGTTTTTAGGCGGCGATTCAGGCTATGATACACATTTTGCCCAAATTGGCGAAACCTATGGGCCATTCGATCTGGCTTTATTAGAATGCGGACAGTATAATGCCTATTGGCCTTACATACACATGTTTCCTGAAGATACGGTACAGGCAGCGATTGATTTAAAGGCAAAAGTTTTAATGCCGGTGCATTGGGGGAAATTTAGCCTCGCCATGCACCCGTGGAACGAACCGGTTAAAAGAGTAGTAGAAGCGGCTGCTGTTAAACATTTGCTCCTGGTTACCCCACGCTTAGGCGAAACAGTAATTTTAAACGAGCATATGCCAACAGAAAAATGGTGGCTGGAAGCATAAAAACTAAACAATAATTAAGGAACGGTGTTTAATTGAAAAATAATACCATCATGAAAACCGATCTTGTAGAAATCTTTCAAACCATTAGGGCTGGTATGCAGCCTTACGCTACACGTGGCTACACCGTGCACGAAAATTCTGAAACAGGCTACGATCTGTACAGTGAAAAAAATATAGCCGTTAACGGTGAAAAGATAACCGAGCGTTTTTTTGCCGGTGTTTATATTAACGGCAATGCGGTAGAGGTGAAGGTTAACACCGAGGAATTTTCTACGTCGAACCAAAACTTAGCCGATTTTGGAGAAAATAAAGCAGGTTTAAAAAATAGCAATCTCGACGATGTAAAACTCCGTGAATTGGAAACCCTTGTAGAGATTATACACACTAACTTTAAAGAAAAGGAGTGGATTTAATAATTTGATGCTAAATTTGCACCTGAATTTTTTCTGAACTAAACTTCTGGTGATTGAGCATTTTAACTTCCGATAGCAACTGGCACAATGAATTAATAAAGGCACTTGCCGCTAGTCAGGTTAATGGCAGATTCTTTTCAGAAGGACCATTTCAATTGTTAAAGTTAACCGATCAGCTCATCATCCATTTGGTGAGTTTAAATCATCCGTTCAGCCCGCAAAACCTTATTCAGCTTCAGGAAAAATATGCCATAGCAAATATCAAGCTTATTCACCTTTGGGAAGACATTTGGCGTTCGAAAACTGCACAGGTATTAGCCAGGCTTACTTCATTACTTGGCCAGAATAAACGGATTCACGGCCGTAAAACAAAGGTTCAAAAAATAGCCAAACCAGTAGCCGATACTTTTTTAAATGATAACCATTTGCAGGGCGCGGTGAGCAGCCGTTATAAAATAGGTTTGTTCGAAAAAGAAGAACTCGTTGCCGTAGCAACTTTTTCTGCCCTCCGTAAAATGAACCATACCGAAAACTATAAATCGGCAGAGCTGATCAGGTTTGCTGTGAAGGCAGGCTATTCCATCACAGGTGGCCTGAGCAAACTCATTTCGTATTTTGCAGCATTACATCAGCCTAACGATGTAATGACTTATGCCGATCGGGATTGGTCGGCAGGCGAAGCGTATTTGAGGCTCGGCTTCTTACAAACAACAGCTATAGCCCCTCAATACTACCGCTTAAATGAACAGCTTCAGCGCCAGTTGATTAAAGATGCGCAAACTGTAGCTGCACAAATATTTAATACCGGAAGTTTAAAATTCATACTTCAATTTTAATGGATCAGCACAACCTCATCATCATTTTAGGCGCAACGGCATCGGGCAAAACCAAGCTGGCTGTGCAGGTGGCGCATGCTTTAAATGGCGAAATTATCAGTGCCGATAGCCGTCAGGTTTTTAAGCAAATGGATATTGGCACAGGGAAAGACCTTCAGGAGTATAATTTAGCAGATATTACGATTTCTCACCATCTGATTGATATTTTAGAGCCCGGCGAACGATATCATGTAGATGCTTTTAAGAACGATTTTTACGAAGCTTTTGAGCAGATTACCAGCCGAAATAAAATACCGATCCTTTGTGGTGGTACCGGGATGTACATTCATAGTCTGCTGCAGAACCAAACTTTTACCGCTATCCCTGTCAATCAGTCTTTTAGAGATCAACTGGAGTTGCTTTCAAAAGAAGAACTGATTATGCAACTGCAAAACAATCCCAATCAAAATGTAGGGCATGTTGATCTATCTTCTAAAAAAAGGTTAATCAGGGCATTGGAAATTGTAGCTTATTTAAAGGAGAATGCGCTCGAAACGATTGACCGGCCAGTACTCAAGCCTATTATTTTTGGCTTAAAGAACGAGGTAGAAGTTACTCGTGCTAAAATACTGGCCCGCTTAGACGAACGTTTTAAAGCAGGTTTAATAGAAGAGGTGCAACAATTGCTGCGGGCAGGCATAAGTAAAGAGATGCTCATCTTCTACGGACTCGAATATAAGATTATCGTGAATTACCTCGATGGGTTACTCACACTAGAAGAGTTGAAGCTTAGGTTAGGCATTGCCATTTGCCAGTATGCCAAAAGGCAGAATACCTTTTTCAGGAAGATGGAAAAGGACAATGTCGACATCATCTGGCTCGATGCTTCGGCAGATTCCAATCAGTTAAAACAGCTGGTATTGCAAAAAGTTTTATCGTAGTTTAATTAAGTCAAATTAGTTATTTTAAGGCTACTTTATGGGTTAAAAAGTGCTTAAAAAGCCCTTTTGGCACAGCCTTTGTGTTTGTAGAAGCATATTAGTTTAACTCAAAAAACAATATCTTAAACATGAAAACAATTACGAAAATTATTGCTACATCAGCAGCTGTTGTGGCTCTATTCTTTACTACAAATGTCAATGCGCAATCAAGTCGGAATTTAGGAATAGGATTAAATGTAGGAGCGGGAACATCAACTGGATATGGTTTAGTGATAGGTGGTGATATTAGATATCAATTTAATGTAGATAAGCAATTATCTATTCCGGTAACCGCTGGTTATAATAACTTTTCTATTAAAGATTCATACGGTGGTGGAAGCTTTGGTGTAATCCCTGTTAAAGCAGGTGCCAAGTATTTCTTTGACGATTCTGGTGCAGGTGCTTATGGTCTTGCAGAAATTGGTGCTGGTTTCGGTACCAACAAAGGTTCGGGTACTTCATTCGTTTATTCGCCAGCAATAGGTTATGCCTGGAGTAATGGATTAGATTTAGCAGCCAAATATGAAGGTTACTCTAATAATGGCAGTATTGGTTTTGCCGGAATTAGATTAGCTTACGGATTTAGTTTGTAATCATTCCCTTTATTATAATGAGAAGCCTCCTTTTTTAAAAGGAGGCTTTTTTATTTCATAGTATTCTGAAAAAAATGAAAATTTAAAATCTGGTAGCCTGGTTTTGTCGTATATCATTTAAACCTTTATTTGATAACTTAAATACTCTACCAATGAAAACAATTACCAGACTTTTTGCAACGGCATTAACCGCACTTGCAATATTAAGCACCAGCAGTTTAAAAGCCCAAGAAATGAGCCAGACAACGAGTACAAATGGCATGGCCTTTAAAATAGGAGTTGGTGTTAACGCCGGATTGTTTCCAGATCGTTCTGAAATGGATTATGGCTACGGCGCAGACGTAAAATTGCAATACGATTTAACTAAAGATGTTGCTTTAACCGCTTCTGCAGGTTATACCCGGTTAAGATGGAAAGGCAGCCCTTTAAATTTTCAGTTTATTCCGCTAATGGGTGGTGTTAAAACCTATGTAATAGACAGGATGTATTTGAGCGGTGGCCTGGGTACAGGCCTGGCCGTTAAAGAAAGTGCGCAAATGAACTTTATTTACACCGGTGGTTTAGGCTACGAATGGAACAATGGACTGGAAATTGGTGCCCGTTACGAGGGCTACGTAAACAATAGCGCGTCTGATCTGTATTTCATGAAAACAGGCCAATACAACCTGCGTATAGGTTATAATTTTAAATTATAATTAAAATATCATTTATTTTAAGAAGCCCTGCAATTAGCAGGGCTTTTTTTATTAATTTAACATTTTAATTGCTATTTTGAGCCGAAAACCAAATACAATGAAAAAAATATTCGGAATAGCCATCATAACCGCACTAATGGCCTGCAATCAGTCAGAAAAAAAGACTACTGAAAATAAAGATTCCGTAAAAACAGATTCGGTAAGCGTTAAAAACGCTGTAACGATAAAAGATGAAAAAAAATCGGTAATTTTTGCTCAATATGTTGAACTGAAAAATGCATTGGTAAAATCTGATGCTGCGGTTGCACAAAAAACAGCCGAAGCTTTGAAAAATAGTTTGGCAGCTTACGAAGGTTGCGAACTTACTGCCGAGGTTGCGGGTAAAATTGCAGGCAGTAGTAATCTGGTAACACAAAGAAAAGACTTCACGGTTTTAAGCGCCGATTTAATTGCTCTGGTTAAAAATGCTGAAATCGAAAATGGAACCATTTATGTACAGCATTGCCCGATGGCCAATAAAGGCGACGGTGGCGACTGGCTATCAACTGAAAAGGAAGTTAAAAATCCTTACTACGGAAACGAGATGCTTGAGTGCGGAAGGGTAGTGGAAGAAATCAAATCGAAATAACAGGCACGATTTGTTTTATTAAGCATGATTGTTACGTCATCCTGACTAATTATTCATATTAATTTAACAGATTTGTTATGCATGTATATTAATTTTATATAATTTAGAAAGCTATAAACACAATACAATAATATGTCAGATATTGCAGAGATCAAAGTTGATGGTAAGACAATAGAATTGCCAGTAATTACAGGAACAGAAGACGAAAAGGCCATTGATATTTCAAAATTAAGAGATCTTACAGGTTTTGTAACTTTAGATACTGGTTTTAAAAATACAGGTTCTACAAAAAGCAAAATCACTTTTTTAGATGGTGAAAAAGGCATACTAAAATACAGAGGTTACGGCATTGAGGAGCTTGCCGAAAAGTCGGGATTTTTAGAAGTTGCTTACCTGGTTATTTATGGAGAGCTTCCAACACAAACGCAATTAGACGACTTTCAGAAAGAGATCAGCAAGCACACCCTGATTCATGAGGATATGAAGAAATTCTTTGATGGTTATCCGTCAAGATCTCATCCAATGGGTCAGTTAGGATCTCTAATCTTCTCTTTATCTACATTTTATCCTGAATGTTTAAAGCCAAACCAAACTGCAGAAGAGCAAAACCTAACCATTATTAAATTACTGGCTAAGTTGCCAACGATAGTTTCGTTTATCTATAAAAAATCATTAGGCCACCCGCTTATCTATCCAAAAAATAAATACGATTATGTTACCAATTTCCTTTGGATGACATTTGGCCAGCGTACTGAAGATTATGAAGTAAACCCGATTGTGGTAAACGCGATGAACAAATTGCTGATCCTGCATGCAGATCACGAGCAAAACTGTTCAGCATCTACCGTACGTATTGTAGGTTCGTCTGATTGTAATTTATACGCATCTGTTTCGGCAGGTATTGCTGCACTTTGGGGGCCGCTTCACGGTGGTGCAAACCAGGCAGTTATCGATATGCTCGAACTGATTAAAGCAGATGGTGGCGATACTGAAAAATGGATTGCCAAGGCTAAAGATAAAAATGATCCTTTCCGTATGATGGGCTTTGGACACAGGGTTTACAAAAACTTCGATCCAAGAGCAAAAATCATTAAAAAAGCTTGCGATGATATTTTAGAGAATTTAGGTATCGACGATCCGATTTTAGAAATTGCTAAAAAACTGGAAGAAGCAGCCTTAACCGATCAATATTTCATCGACAGAAAATTATATCCGAACGTAGATTTTTATTCAGGTATTATTTACCGCGCATTAGGCTTCCCATCAGAAATGTTTACCGTTCTTTTTGCTTTAGGACGTTTACCGGGATGGATTGCACAGTGGAAAGAAATGCATGAGAACAAAGAACCAATCGGCCGTCCGCGTCAGGTTTACGTTGGCGAAACTGATAGAGAATTTGTGGAGATTAAAGACAGAAAATAGTTTCATTAAGCATAAAAAAAACCACTCGAAATCCGGGTGGTTTTTTTGCGTAATACTTTTTTATAATAGCCGTCATCTCGATCGGATAGCTATCAGATGAAGTGCAACGGAATGTCTGCCCGTACAGGCAGGGAGAGAGCTATTCCGATAACACTTTTGAATTAGATCTCTCCGCTCCACTGCGTTCTGGTCGAGATGACGACTCTTCTTCAGTAGTAACGAAGCGCGGGTTACGTAGCTACGTAATAAATTAAATTAATCATTACCATTTCCGATACTTTAAAGGCAATCCAGTACAGTGCAAAGATCCAGAACATTTTAACGATAATGCTGCCGGTTTTACGTTGATAGAATACTTTTAATGCGCTAAACATGTACCAACAGATCCAAACCAGCACGCCCAATTCGATAATTGTGGTTAAAAACCCGGTGCCTTTCAATACATGTTTCATTAAGGGTTGAGTGAAAATTTCAACAATGAAATAGGCTGTCATTCCATGGATGGTAAAAATCAGGTGATTTAAATAATAAATGTGATTTTTCCTGAAATTCCACATGATAAAAAGCGCCAGTAAGGGCATCAGTAAAAAGTATTGTTTTGGCCGGTTATGCTCCAGGGTTTCATTAATTACCTCCGATTTTTCGCCAATGGTGATCGCCCTCTTTTTGATTAGCTTTTCGTACCAGCTATCCTGATCGGCCGAAGGAAGTTTTTGCTGGCGTACCAGATATGCTGCATAAGTACTGTCGTTCCTTTCGATATGGATATCACTGTACTCATCAATAATCTCTTCGAGCGAATCAGATTTAAGTGTAACGTTTTCAGCTTTTAACCGGCTCAGCTCAGTTTCCTGATCTTTAAAGCCCAGCTTTTTAAATTCTTTAATCTTTATCGCATTATCTAAAGATTTTACTGTCTTTTTAATAATGGCATTATCAGCAGGCATTCCTGCAAGTTTAAGCGCTCTGCTTACACTATCGGTTACATTCTGATTTTTTTTCTTTTCAACCGTGATTCCATCCTCGTCATGCTTCTCCTTTGCTACATGCTTGGGCGAATAAACCACCAAAAAATATACAATTGAAACAAAAATGTACATGCTTACCGGGTTGATGTACCTGGCTCTTTTACCTGCCAGATAATCGAGTGTAACTTTACCGGGTTTGGTTAGGAGTGGGGCAAGCGTTTGGAAAAATTTGTTATCGAAATGAAAATAATGGGCAATACTATGACTAATAAAAGCCCAGAAACTTTCTTTTAACTCTAAATTGGGCTGACCGCATTTACTGCAATAATGTGATTCTACATGCGAACCACAGTTTAAACAATCGTGTTCTTTTCTGTACTTACCGGCTGACATAAGAGGTTATTCGGAAATTATTTAATGTGGAAATTATAAATGATTAATGGCTTCTACTTCGGCACGGGTGTGTTTATGCTTAAATATTACAACAAAAACGACTGCAATAATGAGCACATAAATGGTAAAAGTTAGCCAGATGTTATGCCAGTCTTTTACATCTAATGCCCTGCTCAAATCTCCGTTTGGCAGCACATCAATGCCTTTGTTTTTAAGGAATTTAAGCAAGTGTACGTTGTCTTCTTCACTTCTTACATATTTGGAAAGTGAACCAATACTATGATAATAAGTAGTAAAGAAACGGCTAATCATCCAGCCTGAAACCAAACTGCCGAATACGGCTCCAAAGCCATTGGTCATCATCATGAATAAACCCTGGGCAGAAGAACGGATTTTTGGTGCAGTAGATGTTTCTACAAACAACGATCCCGATATGTTAAAGAAATCGAATGCCATACCGTAAACGATACAAGAAGTAATAATCATCCAGAGATTGGTTGACGGATCGCCGTAGGCAAATAAACCAAAACGTAACACCCAGGCAAACATCGCAATGGCAATAACCCATTTAATTCCAAATCTCTTCAAGAAGAAGGGGATAGCGAGGATAAAAAGTGTTTCAGATACCTGCGAAATCGATAAAATGATGGTTGAATATTTAATTACAAATGATTCGGCAAAAACCGGGAATAACTTAAATTCATCTAAAAAAACATCGCCATAAGCATTGGTTAACTGTAATGCCGCCCCTAAAAACATCGAGAAAATAAAAAACAAGGCCATTTTATAATCGGCAAAAAGCTTAAAAGATTCGAGCCCAAGTTTTTGTGCAAATGTTTTCTTGTCGCTGATTAAGTTAAGTGGCTTACAGGCCGGCAGTGTAAAAGAATATACCCCTAAAAGCAAGGCACTTATACCAGCAATGTAAAACTGGTTGGCACTGGCTTTATTGCCCGTTAAATTGGTAATCCACATGGCAGCAATGAAACCGATGGTACCCCAAACCCGGATGGGTGGAAAGTCTTTAATCACATCGAAATTGCCGTTTTTTAGGGTAGTGTAGCTAATAGAGTTGCTTAGCGCAATGGTTGGCATGTAAAAACACATGGCCACCAGTATTACCCAGAAAAAGGTGTGTGGGTTATCTACCTGTGGCAGATAAAACATGGTTGCTGCGTAAAGAATATGCAGAATAGCATAAAGTTTTTCTGCGTTGATCCATTTATCAGCTAAAATACCGGTAATTGTAGGCATAAACAGCGAGGCAATGCCCATTGTAGAAAAAATGATTCCAAAATCTGCGCCATCCCATTGTTTGGTTCCAAACCAATAATTTGCAATTGTAATTAACCAGGCAGCCCATACAAAGAATTGCATGAAACTCATTATAGTTAAGCGAAACTTAACGTTCATAATAATAGTTTAGTTTTGATTTTTGAAAGTAAAAGCTGAATATAGAACTATTTTAAGTCATAATCCAAAATGAGCCTTAATTATTTTAAACAATTTGGATCATTTTGGATTTTAGCTTTTTTATTGGGAAGATTTTGTAGAAAAATCTGAAAAGATTTATTTTTTTTAATACCTAAGGAGGGAAAATTAGGATGTTCCGCGTTTATTCAGTTCATCTCTTAACCTTGCGGCTTTTTCATAGGCTTCTTCAGCTATGGCCTCCTGTAGTTTTTGTTGCAACTCTTCTAAGGTAAGATCGCTATAGCCCGGTTGCTGGCCTGCGGTAGGCAAGGTGTCGGCTTCAGGTTCCTTAGCAATCGAATCCATATTTTCGAGAAAAAGAAAATCATTTCCTTCAATTACAATCCCTGCAGAAGCGAGGATAAATTCGTAGGTATAAATCATGGCGTTAAACCTTACCGCCAGTGCGATTGCGTCCGAGGTACGGGCATCAACTTCATGCGTGTTTTTGCCGTCGCTACAAATCAGTTTGGCATAAAAAACACCGTCAACCAGATTGTAGATAATGATTTCCTGAATGTTGATATGAAAAGTATCAGCCATCGATTTAAACAGGTCGTGCGTTAATGGCCTGCTTGGAGTCATTTTTTCAATTTCTATGGCAATGGCCTGGGCTTCGAAGGCACCGATAATAATGGGTAAGCGCCTGCGTCCGTTCACTTCTCCTAAAACAAGGGCATAAGCACCAGATTGCGTCTGGCTGTAAGATAAACCTACAATATCTAATTTAACTTTTTTCATATTTACGATAAGACCTTACAGGTTTTTAAAACCTATAAGGTCTGTAAAATATTATCCCTTATGTGCTTTTAATGCCTCAATTAATTTTGGTACAACTTCAAAAGCATCACCAACGATACCGTAATCGGCTACTTTGAAGAAAGGAGCTTCCGGATCTTTGTTAATTACTACAATCACTTTCGATGAACTTACGCCTGCCAGGTGCTGGATAGCGCCAGAAATACCAATTGCAATGTATAAATTCGGGCTGATGGCAATACCAGTCTGTCCAACGTGCTCCGAGTGAGGTCTCCAATCTGCATCAGAAACTGGTTTAGAACAAGCAGTAGCAGCACCCAATAAGCCGGCAAGCTCTTCAATCATTCCCCAGTTTTCAGGGCCTTTTAAGCCTCTGCCTGCCGATACTACCAGCTCAGCATCAGGTAACGAAACTTTATCGGTAGCCCTTACAATATCTTTAATAACAGTGCCCAGGTCTGATTGTTTAACATCAGCGGCAAAGTTTTCTATAGTTACATCGGTAGCATTTTCTTTAACACCAAATGCATTCGGGTTTAAAGCAATTACTTTGTTGGCAGAAGTTAATTCGGTAATTGCAAAAGCCTTCCCAGAGAAAGCGGTTTTCTTAACTGCAAATTTACCGTCAGTACTTGGCAATTCAACAGCGCCATCGGCTAAACCTGCTTTAAGTTTTACTGCAATACGTGGCGCTAAACCTTTACCTGAGAAAGAGTTAGATAATACCACAATTGCTGCACCTTCTTTCTCGGCAGCAGCAGCAATAACACTGGCATAAGCCTGGTTAACGAAAGATTTTAACTGATCGGCACTTACATTTAATACTTTGGCTGCACCGTATTTTCCAAGTTCTTTTAATTCACTTTCGGCAACATCGCCAATAGAAATGGCGGTTAAGCTGGTAGATTGTTGATCGGCAATGGCTTTGGCATAAGAAACAGCTTCGAATACTGATTTCTTAAATTTGCCTTCAGCTTGTTCTACATATACTAATACTGACATATATTTATCCTTAAATCCCTTAGCGGGAGTATTATAATTTATTATTATTGATTTATCTCTGCTCGGTCAGGCAACTGAATTGCTAACTGACTAGATTACCTTAGCTTCGCTATGTAACAGGTTAATTAGCTGCTCGGTTTGATCGGCAGGAATTAATTTTACGGTTCCGCGAGGGGCAGGGGTTTCGTATTTAGTTACCCTGGTAACTTCATCGATGGCCACAGCCTCTACAACTGCCAAAGGTTTTGTTCTTGCGCTCATGATACCGCGCATGTTAGGGATTTTAGGTTCTGCTACACCTTCAGCACAGCTGGCTACAAATTTACCCGAAACGGTTAATACTTCTTTACCACCTTCAATTTCTCTTTCGATAGTTGCAGTATCGCCGTCTATATCAAGTTTTTTAATAATTGATACTGAAGGGATATCTAAAAATTCGCCAACCATGGCTGCAACCTGGTTACCATTGTAATCGATAGATTCGCGACCGGTTAAAATAACATTGAAATCTTTGTCTTTAGCGTATTCTGCAATTTGCTTAGCCACAAAATAAGCATCTCTTGGAGCTGCATTTACCCTAACGGCATCATCGGCACCAATTGCCAGTGCTTTTCTGATGGTTGGATCGTTGGCGGCTTCGCCAACATTGATAACGGTTACTGTTCCTTTACCACCTTCAGTTAGCTCAATTGCCCTTGCTAAAGCAATTTCGTCGTACGGGTTAACAATATATTGTACTCCTGCGGCATTGAATTCGGTATTATCGTTGGTAAAAGTTATTTTTGTCGTTGTGTCTGGCACATTACTGATACAAACTAATATTTTCATATGTTATATGTTTATTATATAAGGTCTTTCTGCAAATTTAATTAAAAAAGCAAGGAATAAAAATGTCAACAACCCGTTTAAGTAAGTTATTAGATTTTTTAGAAAGTGATCCCAACGATCCGTTTATACTATATGCCTTAGCCACAGAGTATAACGCACAAAATGATAAAGAAAAAGCCTATTCTTTTTACCTTCAGTTAACTGATCAGCATCCCGATTACGTAGGCACCTATTACCACCTCGGCAAGTTACTGGAGAAAGATGGCCAGAAAGAAAAGGCGATTGAAATTTACCAGAAGGGAATGCAGGTAGCACGAAATAAGCGCGATATGCATGCTTTCTCCGAATTGCAAGGCGCTTATAATTCGGCAGCAGGATTAGATTATGAAGATGATTAACCCAATTTTCAGTTAACAGTTATCAATTGACAGTTTGTAAATTACAGTTATCAGTTTAGATTAATGCAACCCAAACCTATTGCTGCCAAAAAGCAGTGGCTGTTTATCCGGAATGTTATTTTTTTTACATTCACCTCTTTTGGTGGGGCACAGGCGCATCTGGCTTTATTGCTTAAATATTTTGTACAGAGCACTAAATTTATCTCAGAAGAGGAGCTTTTGGAGTTAAATGCGTTGGCGCAGGTATTGCCCGGACCGGCCTCTACGCAAACATTGGTAGGTATAGCCTGGAAAGTGGGAAAGCTGAAACTGGCTATCATTACCTTCCTGATCTGGATTTTACCAACGGCAAGTATTATGACTTTTGCTGCTATCAGTTATGCCATGCTCGATCAGAAGCAAAAATTTAATGCAGTTTTAGAATATATCCAGCCCATTGCCCTCGGTATTGTGGCTTATGGTGCCTGGCAGCTGGGCAAAAAGGTACTTTCTTCTCAGGTATCGATATTCCTGGCCATTGCTTCGGTTATTGCTACATTGGTTTTGCGTAATGCCTATGTTTTTCCATTATCGATATTAATCGGTGGGATGATCTCATCGGCCATCGAAACCCCGAAAGAGGAAGCCGAACTCAGGGTTAAACTGTTTTCGAACGTTAATCCCCGGAAATTAATTTATTTTTTGGGTGCCTTATTGCTTTTCGCCCTGGTGGGCGCTATCATTAACCGTACATCGCCTTTTAGTTTGCCTATCCGTTTACTGGAGAATTTTTACCGTAACGGCATACTGGTTTTTGGAGGCGGGCAGGTGCTGGTGCCTTTAATGTTTACCGAGTTTGTGGAGATGAAGCATTATCTGCATGCCTCGGGTTTTTTATCGGGTTTTGCGCTGCAACAGGCCTTACCCGGACCAACCTTCTCTTTTACCAGCTACCTGGGGGCATTAAGCATGAAAAATTTTGGCTATGGCCTATGGGGGCAGATTTTAGGCGGTTTAATTGGTGTAATCGGTGTTAATTTACCGGGATTAATTCTCGTTTTGTTTATCGTACCTTTTTGGGATGACCTTAAAAAAATCTCGCGAATTAAGCACAGCCTTTCGGGTATTAATGCAGTAAGTGTTGGTTTTATTATTGCCGCGTTTATTCTGCTGTTAATTCCTATGGGTTTTAACTGGCTGTTTTTAGGCATTATGCTGGTTACGTTTTTGTTACTCAACTTTACAAAGGTGAGCCCGCCAATTATCGTATTGGCCGGTATATTACTAGCCTATTTGTTTTAGTATCAGAATAAAATATCTCCGGAAGCTATAATGATCTATCTGGTGGGTGAGGACCCCCACCTCTAGCAAGCGCTATTGAGCGGTGTCTGCACCGCCCAATAGAGAAACATACCTCCCGAACTTTTAATTATAGGTTTTTAGCTAAACAATATATGCTCTGAGCTTATAATTATATGTTTTTAGTTAATCAATATATGCTCCGAGCTTATAATTATATGTTTTTGTTTAATCAATATATGCTCTGAGCTTATAATTATATGTTTTTGGTTAATAAATATATGTTCCGAGCTTGTAATGATCTAGGTAGGTGGGGACACCCACCTATAGCGTGTCTAGTGGGCGGTGTCCCCACCGCCCATTTGAGCAGAATCATCATTTCGATTGGAGCCAGGCGGTTTTTCACCGGCGGCGGAATGCCTGCCCGTACAGGCGGGGAGAAATCTATAAAGATAGATTTAGTGTCGTTGAGCACTTCGTGGTTCTCGGCTCCGAAGGAGCTGTCATTTTTCTCAGAAATTTAAACGTTTCTATATGTCTGGGACCTGTAATGATAGGTTTTAGCTAAAAAATGTGAAGCGGTTTAAAAATAAATAAAAATCACAGGTGTATCAGATATATAAAACACTCGTCATTGCGAGGAGGAACGACAAAGCAATCTTAATGCGCTTGATAAGCAGCGATCGTTGTAAGATTGCTTCGTCGGCTGAAAAAGCCTTCTCGCAATGAAGACCCCGGAGGGGCTGTCACTAATATTGATTATTTTGAGAAGTGTCTGGTTAAAAACGAAAAGGGCCTGTATCTGATAAGAATACAGGCCTTTTTATTTATGGTGTGATCCTGATTACAAGGATCATAGCTGGATTTAGTTAACCGGGTCCTTCGACTACCTTTTTCGATTCATTGGGAGGCTGAGGATGACAACTGATTATTAAAACGGTGGATCATCATCACTATAATCATCCATTTTTGAAGGACGGATAATCACATTACTTTGCTTTTCAAAATCTTGCGATGGGTACATTCCGGCTGCCGGATCGGCTGCAAAAGAACTTGGTGGTGCATTAAAATCATCTTCAAGATCCTGGAATTTAACAAACTTACCTACGAATTTAAGCGGTACAATACCGGTTTCACCGTTACGGTGCTTCGCAATAATTACCTCACCAATACCCGCCTGCGATCTTCCTTGCTCATCTTCGGTAATACCATAATATTCAGGGCGGTATAAGAACAATACCATATCCGCATCCTGCTCAATTGAACCTGATTCACGTAAATCGGATAACATTGGCCTTTTTCCCTGTAAACCAGGTCTACTCTCTACCGCACGACTTAACTGTGATAGTGCCAGTACCGGCACATCGAGTTCTTTGGCAACAGATTTTAGCGCCCTCGAAATACTACCGATTTCCTGCTCACGGTTACCACCACCTTTACCTTCGCCTTTACCATGCATTAGCTGCAAGTAATCGACAATTACCAGTTGAATGTCGTACTGCGATTTTAACCTACGGCATTTAGCCCTGAACTCAAAAATATTTAGTGCAGGGGTATCGTCAATTAATAGGGGAGCTTCGGTTAAGCGGCCAATTTTACTGTGCAGCTGTTGCCATTCCCACTCCTGTAAATTTCCTTTTCTGATTTTTTCCTGCTCAATTTCGGCTTCTCCCGAAATAAGACGATTAACCAGCTGAACCGACGACATCTCCAAAGAGAACACCACACATGGTTTGGCAAAATCAACCGTTGCGTTACGTGCACAGGTAAGTACGAAGGCCGTTTTTCCCATCGCCGGACGAGCCGCGATAATTACCAAATCCTGTTTTTGCCAACCCCCTGTAATTCTATCTAAGCCTGTAAAACCGGTTGGAACCCCCGTTAAACCATCTGTTTTTGTTCTTAATTCTTCGAGTGATGCTAAGGACTGCTTAATGATATCCTCCATTTTCTGCGTATCTCTTCGCAGGTTATTCTGGGCAATTTCGAAAAGCCCTTTTTCAGCCTGGTCAAGCAAATCGAAAATATCAGTGGTATCTTCGTAAGCATTGGTAATAATTTCAGTCGATATCCTGATCAGCTCGCGCTGGATATATTTCTGAGAGATAATACGGGCATGAAACTCAATATTGGCAGCAGAAGCAACCCTGTTGGTTAGGCTGGTGATGTAATATGCACCACCAACAATCTCCAGCGCGCCCATGGTGCGCAATTCGGAAGTAACGGTTAAAATATCTACAGGTTTCGATTTTTGGAACAAAACGTGGATGGCCTCAAAAATCTTTTGATGGGCGATATTATAAAATACATCCGGCTTTAAAACATCAATTACAGCCGATAGGGCATCTTTTTCGAGCATGAGTGCTCCCAAAACTGCCTCTTCCAGGTCTAGTGCCTGTGGTGGGATTTTCCCCATCGAACTCACTGTATTGCTCAGTCTGCTCTTTCGGGCAGCGAAGCTGTTTTTTCCGCCTTGTTCATTATCGTTACTCATTCCACAAAAGTAGTTAAATTTTGATGGGCTTGCTTGAATAAGTTACTAGCTCTTTGTTAACAAATTGAAGCATAATCAAATTGATTTTTTTAAGCCTTTTGGCCAGGATAATTTTTTTTGAACAATTAAATGTGAATAAGAATAATATTGATGAGGGCTAAAACATTTTATTTGAATACTTTTGCCTAACAATTTCAAAACATGGATAATTTTAGAAGACCACAACGCGCAAAAGAGAATAATGAGTTTATATTTGGTATCAGGGCTGTAATAGAGGCTGTTAAGGCTGGAAGAGATATTGAAACCATTTATCAGCAACGTGGTTTAGGTGGCGAATTGTTTTTAGAATTGAAGGCACTTTTAAAAGATACCTTAATCCCTTTAAATTCGGTTCCTATCGAGAAACTGAACCGGATGTCGCAGAAAAACCACCAGGGGATTATTGCTGTAATATCGCCCATTACCTATCAAAATATTGAAGATATTGTACCTGCCGTTTTTGAAAAAGGAGAGGTGCCGCTGATTCTGGTTTTAGATAGTGTAACCGATGTACGTAACATGGGCGCTATTGCCCGTACGGCTGCTTGTGTTGGCGTTCATGCCATTGTAGTGCCGTTAAAAAATGCGGCGCAGATCAATGCCGATGCCATTAAAACATCTGCTGGTGCTTTGTTTAATATTCCGATTTGCCGTCACGCCAACCTGCATAAAACCTGCTTGTTTTTACAGGATAGCGGCTTACAGGTGGTAGCTTGTACGGAAAAAACAAACGATTTAATATATGCGCCTGATTATACCATGCCAACGGCAATTGTAATGGGCTCAGAAGATGAAGGAATTTCGAACGACTTACTTAGGGTAGCCGATCATTTGGCTAAAATACCAATGGCGGGAAAAATCGAATCGCTGAATGTTTCAGTAGCAGCCGGGGTAATTTTATACGAAGCGATCAGACAGAGGAAGGTGTAAGGTAAGGATGTAAGAGGGAAAATGTGAGATGGAAGAGGGAAAATGGGAAATGGGGGATATCGAACTACGCTCCATCAACCATCTTACCTCATCCATTTTCCATCCTTATATAAATTTATTTCCGAAGCGCGATTTTACTTCTGCAACGAATTCTTTAACGCGTTGCTCTTCGTTTCTGGGGCAAATCATCAGCATATTATTGTTTTCTACTACAATGTAATCGTGCAGACCCTGCATAATCACCAGCTTATCTTTAGGTACATTTACCATGCAGTTCGATGAGTCGAACATAATTACCTGCTCTGAAGGGATAACGGCATTTCCGACATAATCTTTCTCTGCCATCTCGTAAATCGAAGCCCAGGTACCCAAATCCGACCAACCAAAATCGGCTGGAAGCACGTAGACATTTTCTGCCTTTTCCATAATACCAAAATCGATAGAAATATTGGTGCACTGGAAATAAGCGTTGTTGATAAACTCTTTTTCACCTGTTGTATTCATATCAGCCCGGCCCAGATTAAATATCTCATACATATCTGGCAAGTGTTTCTCAAAAGCTTTCAAAATAGCTTTAGACGACCAGATAAAAATGCCCGCATTCCACAAAAAGTCGCCGCTTTGAATAAACGATTTGGCCAGTTCTAGGTTAGGTTTTTCTGTAAAAGTTTTAACCTTGTGTAAATCGGTATCGGTATTGAGTACGTAATCTGTATGCTGTATGTAACCATAGCCTGTATCCGGGCGGTTCGGTTTAATGCCCAAAGTAATCAGGCAATCGTTTTTCGAAGCAGCATCCAAAGACTGTCCGATCGATTTTATAAACTCATCCATATCAGCAATAGTATGATCGGAAGGCGCAACCACAATGGTCGAATTTGGATTTAATTCGGCAATTTTAAAACTTCCGTAGGCAATACATGGTGCTGTATTTCTGAGTAATGGCTCTGCTAATATTTGGTTTTCGCTTAACTGCGGTAGTTGTTCTTTTACAAGGTTTACATAAATTTCGTTGGTAACAATAAAAATATTCTCAGGCAGACAGATTTTTAAAAATCTGTCATAGGTACTTTGTATCAGTGTTTTACCAATGCCAAAGAAATCAATAAACTGTTTTGGATATTCTGTTTTGCTTACCGGCCAAAAACGGCTTCCTACGCCGCCGGCCATAATTAAGGCATAATAATCTTTATTCATTTTATGTTTTAAAATTACACAATCCCCTCGTTAAAGAGGTCGTGTAAATGGATGATGCCAAAGTAAGTGTTTTGTTCCAGAACTAACAACTGTGTGATGTTATTTTGTTTGATAATCTCCAGGGCATCCACTGCCAAAGCATCATGCTGGATGCTTTTTGGTGTTTTGCCCATAATATCTTCGGCTTTTAAATTTTCAATCGTATTGTTGTTTTCCAACATCCTTCTGATATCGCCGTCGGTTATTACCCCAAGTACATGGTTGTTGTTATCTACAACAGCTACAGCACCCAAACGGTTTTTACTAATTTCGATCAGCACATCTTTTACGGAGGCTTCTGCCGAAATGGATGGTTTTTCGTTGGATAGGGCCAGGTCTCTCGCTTTCAAATAAAGTTTTTTACCCAATGATCCGCCCGGATGGTATTTGGCAAAATCGGTTTCGTTAAACTCGCGGCATTCCAGTAAACATATAGCCAGGGCATCGCCCAGGGCCAGTTGTGCAGTGGTACTGGTTGTTGGAGCCAGGTTATGCGGACAAGCTTCTTTTTCGAAAGCTGTGTTCAGAATCAGATCTGCCTGTTCAGCCAGGAAAGAGCCTAATTCGCCCACCATACCAATTAAAAGGTTGCCTGATGTTTTGAGCAAAGGAACAAGTACCTTAATTTCGGGCGTATTGCCACTTTTTGAGAGGCAGATAATGACATCGTTTATCTGGATCATGCCCAAATCGCCGTGGATGGCATCGGCAGCATGCATAAATATGGCTGGTGTACCGGTTGAATTAAAGGTTGCCACAATTTTTTGGGCAATAATGGCACTTTTGCCAATTCCGGTTACAATCACCCGGCCTTTGCAGTGTAAAATGCTGGTTACGACTTTTTCAAAATCGTTGTCGATATTTCTGGCAACGTTTAATATTGCTGCTGCTTCGAGCTCTAAGGTGCTTACAGCCGATTGTATAATTGATTTTTTACTTTTCAAAGAGAAAATAATTGTCTGTTAATACTTGAAATTCTTGTAAAATTATGTTATTTTGGATAGAAAAATAGCATCGCATATTTTATTACACAAAATGGACGTGAAAAAGTCGTTATTTGATAACCTACAAAATTTCTTCGGGTTTGACAATTTCAAGGGTGATCAGGAGTCGATCATAACAAATATTTTAGAAGGCAATAACACATTTGTTATTATGCCAACAGGCGGAGGAAAGTCGATTTGCTATCAGTTACCAGCTTTAATGAGCGAAGGGACGGCAATTGTTATTTCTCCGTTAATTGCATTAATGAAAAACCAGGTAGACCAATTGCGGGCTTTTGGTGGAAATGACAGTATCGCTCATTTTCTGAATTCATCTCTCAATAAATCTGAAATTACGCAAGTTAAATCTGATCTCTTAAGCGGTCAGACCAAATTATTGTATGTTGCGCCCGAATCGCTGGCGAAGCAAGATAATATTGAATTTCTAAATCTGATTAAAATCTCTTTTGTTGCCGTAGATGAGGCACACTGTATCTCTGAATGGGGGCACGATTTCAGGCCGGAATACCGCAAAATAAAACAGGTTATTGCAGGTTTGGGCAATAATATTCCCATTATAGCTTTAACCGCTACCGCTACACCAAAAGTGCAGCAGGATATTATGAAGAACCTGGGGATGACAGAAGCTACCCTGTTTAAATCATCATTTAACAGGCCGAACCTGTTTTACGAAATTCGCCCCAAGCGCGATATTACCAAAGAGATTATCAAGTACATTAAATCCAATCCCGGTAAATCGGGTATTATTTACTGTTTAAGCCGTAAAAAAGTAGAGGAAGTTGCCGAAGCTTTAAACTTAAACGGTATCAGTGCTTTGCCATACCACGCAGGTTTAGACCCCAAAGTGAGGGCAGAAACACAGGATAAGTTTTTGATGGAAGATGCCGAGGTGATTGTAGCTACTATTGCCTTTGGTATGGGGATCGATAAACCGGATGTACGTTTTGTAATTCACCACGATGTGCCTAAAAGCATGGAAGGCTATTACCAGGAAACAGGCAGGGCCGGACGTGATGGCGGCGAAGGGGTTTGTATTGCTTTCTACTCGCAAAAAGATGTAGATAAGCTGGCTAAGTTTATGAAAGATAAACCGGTTTCGGAAAGGGAAATTGGTACACAGATATTAAAAGAAGTAATTGATTATGCCGAATCGGGCGTTTGTCGCCGTAAACAGATTTTGCATTATTTTGGCGAAAACTTTAACGAAACAGGCTGTAATTGCATGTGCGATAACTGCAAGAAGCCTAAAAAACAGTTTGATGCTGAAAATCAGTTATCTACCCTTTTAAAATTCATCGACAAAACAGGCGAGAAGTTTGATGATGCCCACTTACTGAACGTTTTCTTAGGTTTAGAAACCGCCCAGACCATTGCTTACGAGCACAGCAAAGTGCCTGAGTTCGGTATTGGTAAAGAAGACGGCGAACTGATGTGGAAATCGATTGTACGCCAGGCAGTGCTAAATAATTTCCTTTTTAAGGATATCGATAATTATGGTTTATTAAAATTAACCAGACAGGGTAAAGATTTTATTGTTAATCCGTATAGCCTGAAGTTTATTTTAAACGAGCCGATTGAAAGTGGTGCCGACGATGATGATGACGATGTTAAACAAGGAACAGGCGCTTTAGATACGCATCTTTTATCGTTGCTGAAAGATTTACGTAAAAAAATCGCCAAGCAGAAAAACGTTCCGCCATTTGTCGTATTCCAGGATCCTTCGCTGGAGGAAATGTGTACGCATTACCCAATCGCTATGGATGAACTTCGTCAGATCTCGGGTGTAGGCTCGGGAAAGGCGATGAAATTCGGCACACCGTTTATTGAACTCATTAAAAAATATGTAGAGGATAACGACATTGAGCGCCCTATTGATCTGATTATTAAAACCCAGGCCAATAAATCTCAAATGAAAGTATCTATCATTCAGAATATCGACAGGCAGATAGGTCTCGAAGATATTGCAGATTCAAAAGGCATCACCTACGAGGAAATCCTGAAGGAGGTAGAATCGATTGTAAACTCCGGAACAAAACTCAACCTGAATTATTTCATTGATGAAGTAATTGACGACGACAGACAGGATGAAGTTTTTGATTATTTCAGGGCAGCAGAAAGCGATTCTATTGATGAAGCCTTAAACGAGCTCGGCGAAACTGACTACACGCGCGAAGAAATTCAGCTGATGCGTATTAAATTCATGTCAGAACTAGGAAACTAATGTAAGATGGGAGTGGTAACATGGATTATGTATCCGGTTATTTTTCCCATCTTCTTTTCCATTATACATCTTCCATTTTCCATCAAACATCTTCCATCTAACATTTTACATTTTCCATCACCCATCATCCATGCTTAACTACTTAGATAAAATAAAAAATACAGATTCAGGGAATTTCTTTTTAATGGCTGGTCCATGTGCTATTGAAGGCGAAGAAATCGCCATGCGTATTGCAGAGAAGATTATTACCATTACCGATAAACTTCAAATTCCTTATATTTTTAAAGGTTCTTACCGCAAGGCAAACAGGAGCAAAGGTAGTTCTTTTACAGGCATTGGCGACGAAAAGGCCTTAAGAATTTTAGAAAGGGTTGGCCGGGAATTTGGTGTGCCTACGGTAACCGATATTCACGAAAGTGACGAAGCGGCTATGGCAGCAGCTTATGTAGATGTGTTGCAGATTCCGGCGTTCTTATGTCGCCAAACTGATTTATTAATTGCAGCAGCCCAAACCGGTAAAGTAGTTAACGTTAAAAAAGGCCAGTTTTTATCGGCTGGTTCAATGAAATTTGCGGTAGAGAAAATTAAAGAAGCTGGTAATGATAAAGTGATTTTAACCGACAGGGGCAATACTTTTGGTTATCAGGATTTAATAGTAGATTATCGCGGTTTACCCGAAATGCAAAGTTTTGGCGTACCCGTGGTAATGGATTGTACGCATAGCTTGCAGCAACCCAATCAAAGCAGTGGCGTTACCGGTGGTAAACCCGAATTGATTTCGACCATTGCCAAAGCAGCCATTGCCGTTGGTGCCGATGGCCTGTTCATCGAAACACATCCCGATCCGGCTAATGCGAAATCAGATGGTGCCAATATGCTGCATTTAGATTTGCTGGAAGAAACTTTAACCAAATTGATCCGTATCAGACAAGCGATACTTTAATTGAAGATCGTCCTTTAGATTTGTTTTGATATATTCTTATTTAAGAAAGACTAATATTTATTTACTTAAATTAAATATCAGATTACCTAAAGCGGTAGCGGCACATTACTATGTCGTCAAGGTTTTTATGCCTAAGAGATGATGCAATCCGCTACCGTTTTTTCCCTTAGTGACCAGATAACAATTAGGGTAATACCCATTATTAAGGACTAGGATCGATGGGGTAAAATTTAGGTAACT
>Ga0308158_10000264_pt1 | contig 106695 bp, 76 predicted proteins | sample PhyBR2_FD_201038 | JGI IMG/M metagenome (GOLD analysis project Ga0308158, IMG submission 201038) | Phyllosphere microbial communities from UC Gill Tract Community Farm, Albany, California, United States - DLSLB.R2 | ecosystem: Host-associated > Plants > Phyllosphere > Unclassified | place... | reverse complement strand
AAACAGCAGGAAAACTGGGGCTTTAATCCAAACATAAAAACAAATATTATCAACAGAAATGTGGAAAAGGATTTGTTTTTTTAAAATTCAAAATGTTTCGAACACTCCTAATTACAAATCGCGACCTTTTTTTCAATCCTCCGTTTTTTTCCATCAGAAAAAGTTAAAATGATCTGATCCGGTAACACAAACACGTCATCCCCGTGAAAACGGGAATCTTAAAGCAAATAAATGAATAGCTAAGGCATTAAGATTCCCAGTCAAGCTGGGAATGACGATCACCAAGGTAATCCACCTTATTATAAAAATATCGGTCTATCCAGTTTAATTGCAATGCGGTAGGCAGCATTCATTAAGCCAACATGGCTGTAAGCCTGCGGAAAGTTTCCCCATTGGCTACCGGTTTTAGCATCCACATCTTCGCTGAAAAGCAATAGATGGTTACAGTATTTGATGATATTTTCAAATTCCTTAATGGCTTCATCGGTTCGGCCAACACAGGCCAATGCCTCAACATACCAAAATGCGCAGATTAAAAACGTAGTTTTTGGTTTGCCAAAATCATCGGCATGCAGGTAGCGGTAAAATAAGCCATCTTCGGTTTTAAGCTCAGCTTCCAATGCTTTTAAATGGTCTTTAGCTCTATCCGAAGCAGGATCGAGGTAGTTCATCATAATCAGCTGCAGTGTGCTGGCATCCAAATGTGTACTGCCCACTGCATTGGTGTATACCTTCCTTTCCGGATCGTAGCAGGCTTCGATATGGGCCCCAGCTTTATCGATTAAAATCTGCGCCCGGTGTTCAAAATTTTCATTGCCTATGGTTTTGGCCATTTTTAGTGCTGCCTGTGCCCCTGCCCACTGAAACAAATTACTGTAGCAGTGCACATTGGCAATATTCCTGAACTCCCATATTCCTGCATCCTTTTCATCAATGGTACTTTCAATTTTAGATAAAACACTTTCTATCCATTTTACCGAATCGCTCCGCTCAGAAAACACAAAGCGATGATCGGTATACAGCGGCAGCATTGAAATTAAAACCTGACCATAGATATCGTTCTGAATGTGTTCATAAGCCTGGTTTCCAATCCTGATGGGTTGCTCACCTTTATAGCCTTCCAGATGATCTAATGTCCTTTCGGTAATTTTCCTTTCGCCGGCAATGCCGTACAAGGGCTGGTAACGTGTATCTTCTGCATACGAAATATCAGAGAGATAATTAAAATACTTCTCCATCTCTTCAAAATGACCAATGTGGTTAAGCGAGGTTAGCACATAGTGAGAATCGCGCAGCCAGCAATAGCGGTAATCCCAGTTGCGGGTACTGCCTGGCGATTCTGGCAAGCTGGTAGTACTGGCAGCAATAATAGCTCCCGTATCTTCGTATTGATGAATTTTAAGCACCAGCGCCGATCGGATAACGAAAGGCTGGTAAAACCCTGCAATAGAAGAGTGTTTAATCCACAAGCGCCAATAGGCAATCGTTTCGCGCAGAAAATTTTCTGAAGTACTTACAATTGGTGCTTCAAGGTCTTGTCCGTAAGTCATTACGAGATATTTGGCTTCGTTCAGTACAAATGCCTTTTCATCTATAATATAAGTTAATGAAACGTTGGTACTTAAACGCATATTTTCATCGCAATCTGAATAGTCGATGTGATTACTACCTCTGGTAACCGTCATTTCATTTTTGCCATAATTGCAAACCGGTTTACATTTGATCGTTATCCTCGGATTTCCGCTTAGGGGTTCTATTTTCCTGATCAACATTAAAGGTTTAAAATACCTTTCGTAGAGGTGAAAGCGCGGGGCGAAATCGGTAATCCGGTAAGTGCCATCTTCGGCGGTAATTTCGGTGCGCAGTACATTGGTATTCTCAACATAGTACTGGTTAGTTGAAAATTCGCCCTGTGGCCGGATGGAGAACTCCCCTCCTTTGTGTTGATCCAACAAACTCCCGAAAACGAAAGGGCTATCGAAACGTGGCCAGCAAAGCCATGATATATCGGTGTTTTTATTTACGTGGGCTAAAAAAGCGCAATTTCCTATTATTCCGGTTTGATATAAATGCTGTTCGGGCATAAGCTGTTTTTATGTGTTTATAAATTAACAAGCCTGTACCGAAAATGTTGGCAGGAATATGAAAAACCTAATTCAGCTACTATTAATACACCTTTTTGCCCGGCGAAAGCACGCAATTTGGCGAGCGATAAACGTGAAGGAATAAATTCCTAAAATAAAAAAGCCAGTCTGGATAAATCCAAACTGGCCTATAGTTAATGATTAATGATTGCTAAATTACGGTTCCGCTAGGCAAAACCACTCCTTTTTTAATTACCACTATACCATCTTTAACAGCATAGAGTTCAAAATCGCCATCTTCTAAATGATCGCCTCCATTAATTTTTACATCGTTACCAATGCGGCAGTTTTTATCGATAATGGCATTGTTAATGAAACACCTGTCGCCAATACCAATCAGCGAATTTCCTTTACTCGTTTCCTCCTGTATTTCTTCGAAATTCTGATACCTGTCGCTACCCATAATGTAGGAGTTAGTAATTACGGTATCTTTTCCAATTCTCGATCTGATCCCCAAAACAGCATGTTCTACCTTGCTGGCCTGTACAATACAGCCTTCGGCAATAATGGTTTTATCTAAAGTGGTACCCGAAATTTTAGAAGGGGGCAACATCCGCGCCCTGGTAAAAATAGCATGGTTACTATCGAACATATTAAACTTAGGAATTTCGTCAGTCAATCCCAAATTGGCTTCGAAAAACGACGAAATATTACCAATATCAGTCCAGTAACCTTCGTACTGATAACTTAAAACCCTGCTTTGGGTAATGGCACGTGGCAAAATTTCTTTACCAAAGTCTTTTTCTTCTTCGTTTTCGTTTAAGATATTGATCAGGTATTCGCGGTTGAAAACATAAATACCCATAGAAGCCAGAAAATTACGTCCTTCACCCTGCATCTCCTCACCAGTATCCGAAATCCATTCATCGAGACCTGTTTTTGGTTTTTCGATAAAAGAGGTGATCATATTTTCTTCGTCAGTTTTCAAAATACCGAAATCGGTAGCATCCTTTGCTGTAACCGGGATGGTAGCAATGGTAATTTCAGCATTGGCCTCAATATGCTTCTCAATCATATCTTTAAAATCCATCTGGTACAACTGATCGCCGGAAAGGATTAAAATATAATCGAACTCATGTGAAACAATGTGGTGCATACACTGACGTACCGCATCGGCAGTACCCTGAAACCAACCTGCATTTTGTACCGTTTGCTCTGCTGCCAGAATATCAACAAAAGCCTTACTGAAATGGCTAAAGTGATAAGTGTTTTTAATGTGCTTATTTAACGATGCCGAATTAAACTGTGTGAGCACAAACATGCGGTGGATACCAGAATTAAGGCAGTTAGAAATCGGAATGTCTACCAACCGGTACTTCCCTGCAATTGGAACTGCCGGTTTAGAACGTGTTTGTGTAAGTGGCGATAATCTAGAGCCCTGGCCACCGCCAAGGATAACGCCTAAAACTTTGTCAGTCATGCTTAAGCTTAATTTAATATTTGGTACAATTCTATATAATTTAATGCAGCATTATCCCACGAGTGGTCTAGCTTCATCATTGTTTTGCGTACTGCTTTAAATGCCTTTTTATCGTTATACAGTTCTACTGCCCGGTTAATAGCGTGGGTAACATCCCAAATGCTGGTTTGGTCGTGACAAATACCGAAACCTCCATCGCCAATATCAATAACGGTATCTTTTAACCCGCCAATGCGCCGTACCATGGGTACTGTGCCATATCTTAAAGCATACAGCTGGTTTAAACCACATGGCTCCACGCGTGAAGGCATGATCAGAAAATCGGCACTGGCATATATTTCGTGCGAAACCTGCTCATTGTAGCCAATATAGGCATTATACTTACCCGGAAAAATATCCTTTAACTGGTTTAAGCGTCCTTCTACCCAACTGTCGCCCGAACCTAAAACCAATACATTAATGTTATCGCCATGCTGCTGCAAAGCTGTATAAAATATATCGGGCAGTAAATCGGCTCCTTTTTCATCAACCAGCCGGCCAATAAAAGTAAAGAGGGGTTTAGTAGCATCCAATTGAAAAACATTACACAGGGCGGTTTTGTTTGCCAGTTTACCAGCTTCAACTGTTTTTATGTTGTAACCTTTGCTCAGCATGGGGTCGGTTTCGGGGTTCCAAACTTCACTATCAATCCCGTTTAAAATCCCTACCGATTTCCAGCGTTCCTGCCTCAACAAACTTTCGAGACCGCGGGCATTGTTCATCATTTCTTCGAGATAACTTGGCGAAACCGTAGTTACCCGCCAGGCACATTTTATGGCCGATGCCAAAGGATTAATGGCATCTTCCCAACCCAGCAAGCCACCTTTCCATAAATCGAAAGCAGGCAGGTAGTATAATTTATCCCAACCAAACTGCCCCTGGTATTGTGCGTTATGAATGGTTAAAACTGTAGGTACATGTTTAATACTTTCGTATTTTAAGCAGTTCGATGCCATAAAAGGAATTAACCCGGTATGGTGATCGTGGCAATGAATTACATCCGGACGATGCTCCCATTGCGCTATCCAATCTAAGGCAGCAATCTGAAAGGCAACAAAACGCTCGGTATCATCGCCGTAACCGTAAACATTTGGTCTGTCGGTAAGGCCTTTGATGTGGATTACATAAACATCGAACCCCAGTTTATTCGTCTTTTCTTTTAAGATGCGGTACTGAAAATGGTGATTGCCATAGTTAGACCAGGCATCGTATGTTACTTCAAATTCGCTTTCGCGGATGAATTTAGTGTCGTACGCGGGAACAACCACCTTGGCAATGTGGCCTAATTTATTTTGATACTTGGGTAAGGCCCCTACTACATCGGCTAAACCACCAACTTTTGCAACAGGGTAACACTCGGCACTTATATGTATAATTTCCATCAAATATTTGGTGTAGATAACCTAAGTAAGTTACTAATTGTTTTGAGCATTGCAAATAATGGAAATTATATTTTTAGTTGAATATTTAACGGTCAGGTATTTTTTAACGAGGGTATTGATTTTGAATCTGAGTGGCAATGTTTTAGGTATTTCTCTATTAATTACGCAGATGTACGCGGAGAATTATTATGAAAAAATGAAGCTTTCAAAACAGGCTTAAAAAGTAAATTTAGCAGTTGAAAAACGTAGGAAACAGGTGCTTAATCAGCGATGATCTTCTTAAATCTGCGGGACAATTTCTAAATAGCTTCCTGCTGCTTATACTGAGGCATGTTTATCAGAAAGTGAATGTTCAGCAATTTGTGGTAGCCAGCAGCCCTGCTTTACACTGCAAGTCCTCACCCGATGAAATATCGGGTTCCGGGCTTTTCGTTTCAATCAGGCTTATTAACAGCGTTGGTGCAATAGAGATACCTAAATAAATAAGCTACGATGATCACCTTAAATCTGTAGGATAATTTCCAAACAGCTTCCCGCTGATAGCGCAGATGTACGCTGAGGCAAACATAAAAACAAAAAAAACCGCCTGGCTCGCCCACGCGGTTTTTAACAACAAAACAAATATATTTTTGGTTTAAAAATATCTTAGTACTCTTCCGCTAAAATTTCGTAGAAATCGCGGATAGGCTGAAATTGTGGGTGTAGGGAAACAACATCGCCGAAAACCAATAAGGCTGGCGCGGTTATTTTTTTATCCTCAACAATTTCGGCAATGGTATCAACTATACCTACGGCAATTTTCTCTTGTGGCGTCGATCCGTTCTGGATTACAGCTACTGGTAAAAGATTTTTATTTTCAGACTGAAATATAGCTGCGATTTCTTTTACCTTCTCAATTCCGTTTAAAACCACGATGGTCGCTTTGGTTTTAGCTGCGATGTATAAATCTTCCGAAATTTCACCTTTCGAATTGGTTCCGGTTACCGCCCAAAAACTCTCGCTCAGATCTTTATAAATCATCGGGATCTTTTGTAAGCTTGGTGCACCTGTGGCACTCGAGATACCAGGAATAATTTCGGTTGGGATGCTGTAAGATTCTGCCGCATCGATTTCTTCGTAACCTTTGGCAAAGAAAAACGGATCTCCGCTTTTTAAACGTACCACGTGTCCGTAGTTTAAAGCGTAATCTACAATCAGCTTGTTAACAGCCTCCTGCGAAAAATCTTCATCATCGCTGCGTTTACCTACATAAACTTTCGGAATACCATCTGGTGCATGACATAGTAAAGCTTCATTCACATTTGCATCGTACAAAACAACATCAGCTGTTTTTAATGCTTTAACACCTTTTAAACTAAATAAATCCGGGTCGCCAGGACCTGCACCTATTAAAGTAATTCGTGGTTCAATGTTCGCTTTTTCTACTTTATTTAAAATCATAACACCAAATTTATGCTGGTTCACATTCGTTAATTATCACAAATATATAAAGTCTATAGGAATTGTAGTAATTTATTTTAAAATATTTTTTTATTGTGACGATGAACATAGTGAAGCATCTCTTATGATATGAAAAACAAGACTATAAAAATCCTTCGACTCCAATACCATTGACAGCCCCAGTAGAAGAATCGTCATTTCGACTGAAGCCAACCGGTTTTTCACCGGTAGCGGAACGGAGAAATCTATAGAGACGGATTTAGCTTCGCTGAGTATTGCGTGTTTCTCGACTACGTTGCATTTCTGCTCGAAATGACGACTCCGAAGGGTTGTAACTATATTGATTTTATCCAATAAATTACCCCTCAAAGGACAATCTATGGAGTGGCTATCTATTAGTGCTGTTAGATATTATTATCGAACAGCCATCGAAGCTTTGATTAGTATAAGGCAAATGGTAACATTTGACCTTACGTTAGAAACCAGAATAACAAAAAAGAAAAATCTTTCCGTGTTTTCCGCGCATCCGTGGCGAAAATATTATAGCATACAAAGAGGTCTTAACGAAACACTAAGACCCCTAAAAATAGTTTATTACTTATTTACAGTTTACTGCTGTAAAAATAAATTTTCCGGCTTCGTAATTAATTGGTTTCCCTTTAGCAAAGTATGAGCGACCCAATGTGGTTTCGATCTGCCCTACTCCCATAACCAGTTTACCATCTTTTTTTAGGAAAGCCAGTGGATTTGTAAATACCCGGGTGCTGTCTTTCCCAGTATTAAAGCGATAATCTACATATAAAGTATCGCCACTAAATTTACCGTCAATTTTACCATTGTTTTGCGGTTTATTGGCATACTTAATTAATAATGAACCTTCAACTTTACCCGAAGCCATTGTTTTAACAATAATTGCTGCACTATCTTTTTCAAATGCTGATGCATAACAAGCTTCATTAACTACAGAATCGGTTTTCTCTTTCGAGTTTGTACTGGTTTTATTTTGGTTACAGGCATAAGCAAAGGGAAGCGCCGCCATAACGAGGTAAACGATGTTTCTTTTCATATCAGGAGTTTTAGCATTGTAATTGATTATACTAATATACCAATATGATGAAGAATTTAAGGTATTTCCATAACAGAAAAACCATTACATCAGTATAAAATGCTCTGGTGTAAGTGCCGGCGGCAGATCGGTTTCATCAAGCATATCCCGCATGTCGATTTCTATCGTTCTGGAGATATTGGTGATTGGAACATCGTTCGCACTTCCTTCAAAAGGATTAGTAGAACTTTCGCCAACAATATCCAGCGAATTGAAAACCCAGGTTAACAAAATAGCGAAGGGAATATTTAACCAGATAGAATAACCTTCAATTAAAGTGCCGTTGCCTAGCTTATTAAATTCGTTTAGCAATCCGTAAGGAACCAAAAACACAAATAAATTTAGCATAATGGTGGCTATAGACGAAAAATGGCGTGGATAAGGAAAATTCTTAATCCTTTCAGCCTTACCCTGGTTATCGTAAAAGCTGGTAATGGTATTTTGTAAAGATTGCAGTTGCAGTTCGGTTAAAAATCCGCTAACCACAAGTTTATTAATATGGGCCGATTGCAGTGCCATTAATTGGGTAGCCTTGTTCTTCTTGGTCAAAATATATTTTAATTCATCAGCAGAAAGGTATTGTGCAAGGCTATCTTCCAAACGATCTGCCTTTTCTGAAACCCGATAAAGCCGGGCATATTCGATATTGCGCGGATCATCTGAGTTTTCCCATGCCCTTGGTTCCCTTAGCTGAAAACGTAAGGCGGTTAACCATGCAAAATGGCGATAAAAAATAGCCTCAACATCTGTCTTTTTATCGTGAATTGCCAGATAATCGCGAACCATTACTCCAAAGGCGCGGCTCGAGTTGATTATTGCTCCATAAATTTGCCGGGCTTCCCAAAGGCGGGCATAACTTGCATTATTTTTAAAACTAATGATAAATGAAACTGCGGTGCCCAAAAGCGCTACAGGTACCCAGGAAATGGAAAGAAAAGTAAAAGCGCAATAATGATAAAGTACGGTAGGAATAATGGCCAGGATGGTTAAGCGGTAAATATCGCGCCTGGTCCAGATGATAAATTCCAGAAAAGTATATTTTTTTCCTGCATGCATAAGTTAAGCGGTTATAAGAGATAGTGAGTTAAACTAAGATATAAAAATTATCTACGCAGGCACTAAATTATGATAAAATAGCCAGCACACTACGAAAAACGGGACTATCGTAACCGATGCCCCGCTGAAATTGCTTTCACACTATACCTTTCGGCATAGCGTCTTCATCTTATATTTGGTTGTGGTTTTGCTGGATATTTACAAAATTCATCCACCTCACATCTCCCTTACGTTTATTTTATTCAACTGCTGCCCTGAACATTAAGGCTCCAACTGTTAAATTGGTACGGCTATCAACCAAAATAGCTGAGCCGTTAGCGCGGTTATCATCATAAAGATCAAAAGCCAAAGCATCTGCCGTTTTAATAATTACGCGACCTATATCATTCAGTTTAAATTCATCAGCTGCATGTTTTTCGAGTGTATTAATATCTACCTTATGCAGAATTTCACTGATTTTACACTTCGTAACCTTACTGTTATGCTGAATGTTATACATGATCGAGGTATCCAATGCACGTGCATCCATCCAGCACAAATCGGCTTCAATCAGTTTCGATTCCTGCGGCAAGGCAGAAGCATTTACAATGGTATCGCCACGGCTAATATCCACATCATCTTTTAAATGGATAATCACCGACTGACCTGCATGGGCTTCATCCAGTGCTTCATCAAAAAATTCAATTTTCTCGATGGTAGAACCTGCACCTGAAGGCAATACATTTACTTTATCGTTCAGGCTAAAAGTTCCGCTCAATACTCGGCCGGCGTAACCGCGGTAATCGTGCAATTCGTCGGTTTGCGGGCGTACAACCCACTGTACCGGCATGCGTGCCAGTTGCGAACGGTCTAAATGATCGGTATCTACCTGTTCTAAGAAATGTAGCAAGCTTTCGCCTTCGTACCACTGCATATTTTCTGAACGTTGCACCACGTTATCACCTTTCAGGGCACTAACCGGGATGTAAGTTACATCGTCTAACTTAAGCTGCTGGGCCAGTACCTTGTACTTTTCGATAATGGAAGCATAAACCGTTTCACTGTAATCAACCATATCCATTTTATTGATACAAACCACCACGTGTTTAATGCCCAATAAGGAAACAATATACGAGTGGCGGATAGTTTGCTCTACAACACTGTTCCGGGCATCAATTAAAATAATGGCCAGATTAGCGGTTGAGGCTCCGGTAACCATGTTGCGGGTGTACTGGATGTGCCCCGGGGTATCGGCTATAATAAATTTACGCTTTTTGGTTTGAAAGTATTTATAGGCTACATCGATGGTAATGCCCTGCTCGCGCTCTGCCCTTAATCCATCAGTTAAAATAGCCAGGTCAATTGTTCCGTCGTCATTTTTACGGTTCGAGCTTTGTAAGGCTTCTAATTGATCGGCTAAAATAGAATCTGTATCGTATAGCAAACGGCCGATTAAGGTACTTTTACCATCATCTACACTGCCTGCTGTAAAGAATTTTAATATGTTCATGTTAAAAAATGATTGAATGAATGGTGGATTTAATTATTGAATTGGACTCCCGACTAAAGACTCCGAACTCAAGACTAAAAATACCCTCCCTTTTTCCTGTCTTCCATTGCTGCTTCCGAAACTTTATCGTCTAAGCGGGCACCACGTTCCGAAATTTTAGATGCGCTGATTTCTGAAATAATATCATCAATCAAAGTGGCTTCCGATTCTACCGCAGCCGTGCACGACATATCGCCAACTGTACGGAAACGTACTTGTTTGCGGAAAACAATATCCTCATCATCCATATTTAAAAACGGCGATGCTGCCATTAACTGTCCGTTGCGGGTAATCACATCGCGTTCGTGCGAGAAGTAGATGCTTGGTAATTCAATTTTTTCGCGGCGGATGTAGTTCCAAACATCCAGCTCGGTCCAGTTGCTGATAGGAAATACACGGATGTTTTCGCCTTTGTGGATTTTACCGTTATAAATGTTCCAAAGCTCTGGACGCTGACGCTTAGGATCCCACTGGCCAAATTCATCGCGAACAGAGAAAATACGTTCTTTTGCGCGTGCTTTTTCTTCGTCTCTGCGTGCACCGCCAATACAGGCATCGAACTGGTGTTTGGCAATGGTATCTAATAAGGTTACGGTTTGCAAAGCATTTCTACTCGCATTTTTACCGGTTTGTTCTACTACTTTACCTTGATCAATAGATTCCTGAACTGAACCAATAATCAGCCTTTCGCCAATTCTTTCTACCATTTTATCACGGTAGGTAATGGTTTCTTCAAAATTATGCCCGGTATCGATGTGTACCAGTGGAAAAGGAAATTTACCCGGACGGAAAGCTTTTTCTGCCAAACGTACTAAGGTAATCGAATCTTTTCCACCCGAAAACAGCAAAGCCGGCTTTTCAAACTGCCCTGCAACCTCACGTAAAATGTGAATGGCCTCTGCCTCTAGTTCATCTAAATAATCAAAATTATATGTACTCATTATAAAATGTTGAAATGATTGATTGTTGAAATGTTGGAAGGTTGCCTGCCAGCGCTGTTCCTTTTTCAACTAATATATTTGCTGTTGTTATTCTATTTACGTCATTGCGAGAAGGTTTTTCAACCGCCGAAGCAATCTGTTTCGGCTTTCTGCAATAGTAATTTTATTTTATCTTTCTATAAGATTGCCACGGCTCACTCTTTCCCAGCCTCGCAATGACGCCCCGATAGGAGGCTCAGGATGCTGCATGCAAGCCACATTCCTTTTTGCTTTGGTCTTCCCACCACCATCTTCCGGCCCTAAAATCTTCGCCGGGTTGTACGGCTCTGGTACATGGGGCGCAACCGATGCTCGGAAATCCTTTATCGTGCAAGGTATTGTAAACAATGTTGTTTTCTTTAATATAGGCCTTCACCTCATCTAATGTCCAGTCGAAAATCGGGTGAAATTTAACCAGCTGATTGCCTTCATCCCACTCTACATCGTGCATATCTTCGCGGTTGGCACTCTGATCGGCCCTGATGCCTGTAATCCAGATTTCGTTACCTTTTAATGCTCTTTTTAAAGGTTCTATTTTACGGATATAGCAGCACTCTTTCCTGTTTTCGACCGATTCGTAAAAACTGCTTGGCCCTTTACTGTTTACCATATTCTGCAATAGCTCATTTTGCGGATAGTAAGCGTAAATTGGTTTATTGTATATTTCAAGAGTACGGTTCCAAACGTAGTACGTTTCCGGAAATAACCGTCCGGTTTCTAAAGTAAAAACCTTGATCGGAATATTATTGGCAAAAATAAGGTGTGTAATTGCCTGATCTTCCCAACCAAAACTGGTCGAAAAGATGATTCGGCCTGCATAGCGATCGGCCAAAAACCTTAACTTTTCAACAGTATTTAAGCCCTTTAGTGCTTCTTTTATCTCTTCTACACGTTCCATCACTAAATTAATTTTAAAATAAACATAATTACGCTGCGCAAGCTTACGATCATCACAATAATTCCAACGGCTACCATAATGGTTTTTGCTGAAATTTTGTTCGATACTTTTGCAGCAATCGGCGATGCTATCGCACTACCAATAATCAATCCTAAAACAGCTTCCCAGTGTTTGCCACCCAACATGGTAAAAAAGGTTAGCGAACTAAGTGTAGCAATAAAAAACCTGCTGATTTTTACTGTTCCCAACGAAAACAAAGGGTGCCTGCCACCGGCAATTAAGCTTGAAAGTACGATTGAACCCCAACCGCCACCAAAAGCGGCATCGATAAAACCACCCACAAAACCCAGTAAACCAATTTTTTTAATCTTCTGATCGGCTTTCTTTCTTTTGATGTTAAAAGCTTTCATTAAAATAATGCCACCTAAAAACAAGGTGTATACCGCCACAATTGGCTTAACATAAGCACTGTAGTGCTCAAGCGACGACAAAATATATGCGCCAAGCACTGCCCCTATAATAGCCGGCAGGATTAATATTTTAAACAGCTTCCAGTTTACATTGCCCATACGGTAATGCATCCAGCCGGCAATACCGTTACTCATTACTTCCGAAATGTGGATAGCCATACTCGCTGAGGCCGGAGGTAAACCCATTGCCAGCGAGAAAGAGGCTGTAGTAACCCCGTATGACATGCCAATTGCGCCGTCAATCAGGGCGAATAAAAATCCGGCACCTAAAAACCAGTAAAACAAAGGATCGATATTAATCAGGAAAGTTTGAAACTCTGGCTCGGTATTCCACAATGAAAAACCTATGGCACCGATTAATAATACCGAAGCCACCCAGATTAACCACTTGATATTGCGCTCGGCAAAACTCTTTTTAGGGTCAATTAAACTTTGGGTAACCTTATTCAGCTTTTTAACTTTTGCCGAGAAATCGCCGTTTAAGGTCTGGCGCAAAGCACTCATATTCTGCAAAGTTTCATCCAGCTCGGCCGGTAAACCTTCGTTCAAAATTTGTTTTAAGCGTTTGGCTATGGTTGGCGATTTCCCGTTGGTAGAAATCGCAATTTTTAAATCACCCCTTTGAACAATAGATCCTAAATAGAAATCGCAAAGCTCGGGTTTATCGGCTACGTTAATCAGCAAACCTTTTTCGTGCGTTACTTTTCTAATTTCTTCGTTTAAAATGTTATTGTTTGTAGCGGCAAAAACGATATCAATATCCTGTAAATCAGAAACATCAAAACTCTTTTGCTTAACCTTAACCAAAGGATAATTCGCAATTAAGGTATAAACCTCCGGAGAAATTACTTCGGCCACAATGGTAATAGTAGCCTGTTGGCTGTTGTTAACAATCGCCGTTAATTTCTCGAGGCCAATATTACCTGCACCAATTAATAATGTACGCAGCTTATTCAGCTTCACAAAAACCGGAAACAGCTGGTTACCTTTTTCTTCCTCAGAAAAAGATTCTGCATTATTGGGTTGGTTAGGCAATACTTGCATATTGTTTAATGATGTTTTTAAATGACGGATGTAATGATACAACTTCTCCAAATATTAACAATGCCGGAGCCTTAATATTTTCGTATTGTACTAAACTTTCTATGGTTTCTACCACACCAACAACAAGCTTTTCGTCTTCTGCCGAACCATTCTGCACTACGGCTGTTGGTAAATTGTGTTTTCCGGCAGCTTTAAAAATTTCGACAATTTTCGACAGTTTTTTAAGGCCCATTAAAACCACTACAGTAGCATTTGATGTTGCTGCCTGATAAATATCGGCAGATACTTCACCAGAAGTAGTTGTGCCGGTAATTACCCAAAAACTTTCGCTCAGGCCGCGGTGTGTAACCGGAATCTGCTGTAAACCCGGTACGCCGATTGAACTCGAAATACCCGGAATAACACTTACCGGAATGCTATATGATGCAGCATAATCCAACTCTTCGTAGCCCCTGCCGAACACAAATGGATCACCACCTTTTAACCGCACTACATGCCCATAGTTTAAAGCGTAATCGATCATTAATTTATTGATGGTATCCTGAGGATAAGAATGCTCTCCTGAACGTTTACCCACATATACTTTAATGGCTTCTGCCGGTGCATGCTCCAATAAAGCTTCGTTGGTTAATGCATCATACAATACTACATCTGCAGCCTGTAAAGCTTTTACCCCTTTTAAAGTTAACAAATCAGGATCGCCCGGACCTGCGCCTAGAAGGGTTATTTTTGATTCTTTATTTTGATTAACCATGTTTCTTTTTAATTATTGAATTTTGAATGACTGGATGAAGAGTTGTTTGGCGTACGGCGTTTAGCGTCTGCAGTTCTCAAATCTCACATCAATTATCTCAAATTTCATTTTACTAATAGGCCCCTTTTTTCTTTAATATGATTTAAAAACTGATTGGCTTGTTCAAAATATTTTTGAGCAAATTCAGCACTTGGTTCATTTTTATTGATCTGAAGAACTAAATCAGAAAAGTTAGTGGCCAGATTAAATTCGCCCGTTTCAACATAATGGTTATCGAACTCGCGGATTACACCAACCTGAGTGCTGCTGTTTACACCTTTATCCAGCAACAACGATTTTGCCGCACTTACAAACGTACTGTAGGTATGGTAAATGGCATCAGCATAAGCACCTTTCTCTAAGTTTTGCTTTGCCCAGTCAAATTTCTCGTCTGCTTCCAACAATAGAGTAGCAACCAAATCAATCACTACACCAGCACATTCACCCACACCGATTGCAGTAACAAAGGGCTCTACGTGTCCCCAATCTACAAATTCTTCAGTTTGCAGATTAGTTAAATCGGCCAGTGGTTTTAATAACTGATAAAAATGGTCTTTACCTTTTCTATCATAATACTGGTGAAAATTCTCATCAGCCAGGTTATTGGCTTTAAAATCATTTAAAATGAAGTGCAAAACACTGGTTGCCCTTTTCGACGGAACTTTGATTACACGTTCTGCCACACGGCCAACGCCATCACCCACGGTACCACCACCCAACATTACCTGCACCGCCGGAACCACTTTCCCTTCGGCTTTTACCGAACTGCCGTGAAAACCAATTTCGGCTAAACCATGCTGGCCACAAGAGTTCATACAACCACTGATCTTGATTTTGATGTTTTTCTCATAGATCAATTCAGGGAAATCGGTATAAATCACATCTTCCAACACCTCGGCCAATGTCATAGAGTTGGCAATACCTAAATTACAGGTATCGGTTCCCGGGCAAGTGGTAATATCGGCCACACTATCGAAACCGGCTGTGGTAAAACCAATTTTATTTAACTCCGCATATAAAGCCGGTAAAGCTTCTTTGCGCACATATTTTAATAACAAACCCTGGTTTTGTGTAACCCTGATTTCATCGGCGACATACGGCCTGATGGCATCAACAAAGGCCCTGGCTTTATCTGTTTTAATATCGCCCACCTGTACTTTTACATACACCGAATAAAAACCAGCCTGTTTCTGTTCTACCACGTTGGTAGCCGACCAGTGTTTGTAATGGGTTTCGTTTAAAATCTCTACCGCCGGATAATCTTGCTCTGCTGGCAAAACAGGCTCGGCGATTGTATTTAAATCTATTTTAAAGCTTTTTACTTTATTGGCAATGCGCTCTTCGGCAACCAGGCGTAAAACCTCGTCTAAACCTAATTTTTGAACCAGGTATTTTAAACGCGCTTTATTTCTGTTGGTACGTTCGCCATAACGGTCGAAAACGCGAAGCACAGACTCTGTAAAAGGAATGATCTGATCTTCGTGCAAAAATTCGTGAACGGCACTTGCTAAGAAAGGTTGTGCACCTAAACCACCAGCAAATAAAACTTTAAATCCACGTTCGCCCTTTTCGTTAATTTTCGGAATGAAACCTAAATCATGAATGTAGCTAAATGCAGTATCCTTATCACTCGAAGAGAATGAAATTTTAATTTTACGGCCCATTTCCTGACAGATTGGGTTACGCAAAAAGTATTTAAAAACAGCGTGCGCGTATGGCGAAACATCAAACGGCTCATCTTTATCGATGCCCGAATTTGGCGATGCCGTTACATTACGCACCGTGTTACCACAAGCCTCACGCAGGGTAATATCATCTTGCTCTAATTTAGCCCAAAGTTCTGGTGTGCGGTCTAAACTTACATAGTGCAACTGGATATCCTGACGGGTGGTTAAGTGCAAATTGCCACTTCCATACTCATCAGCAATATAGGCAATGCGCAATAACTGCTTAAAAGTAACCTTTCCAAAAGGCAGCTTAATCCGGATCATTTGTACTCCCGGCTGTCTTTGTCCGTAAACACCGCGTGCTAAACGCAGGCTCCTAAACTTTTCGTCGTGGATTGTACCATCCCGAAAGGCTTTAATCTTATTCTCTAAATCGATAATGTCCTGCTCGACAATATTGTTTTCGAGTTCTGTTCTGAAAGTTTGCATATGTGTTGTTAGCTTTATTCAAAAAATGCTTCCCTTTTACCGAGAAGCATCCAATATTTTATACTTAAATTATCTATAGGCTCCTGTTACCGTGTTTTACAACAACAGCACATCATCCTGATAGCGGCTCTATTAAGTATAAAATTTAGGTTCATCCGTCAAATATATAAAGTATATAGGAATAGTCGTAATTTTTTATGAAAAAAATTACGGTACGGTGTTAATCTGTAAACCCTTAACGACAGTTTTCTCTTGTTTTTTCGCCTTCAATAGGCTGCGCAATCGTTTGCTAAAAAAAATATTGCTGTCAGTAATTTATTTTTGAAGATAGCCGGAAGCTAAGCTGGTTGGTGAGGACACCAACCAGTAGATACCAAGAAATAACCTGGCTCCTTTATCCTATCGGTTGGTGTCCTCACCGACCGGAACAGACAACGAAAAAATCATCCCCCTGCCCCCTTATCCTATCGGTAGATACGCCAATAGACCCAAACAGGTGCTAAAAAACTGGTTGGTGTGGATACCAATCAGTAGACAAAAAAATCATCCCCCTGCCCCCTTCAAAGGGGGAAAGATCATCTTTAAATGAAAAGAAAAATCAATAAAAAAAGGCTGGTGCAAACACCAACCTTTAAATCTTTATGATTAAAATAAGTTCTTACAATTTTTCGATAGCCAGCTTTAGCGTATCCTCACGATTAATTACATCGGCGATACTGGTTTCGCTTAAAACCTTCAATGTGGCATCTCTCACATCAATAAATGCACTTCTGATGCCGCAAGTCTTTTCATCCTCGCATTCATCGCACTTGTGATAGAAGTTTAAGCTGGCACAAGGCACCATGGCAATTGGACCATCGGTAACCCGCATGATGTGTACCAAAAGAATTTCTTCGGGCTTTTTGTTTAGACTGTAACCACCTCCGGCTCCTTTTTTACTGTATAAAAAGCCTGCGTTACGTAAATCGAGTAAAATTTGCTCCAGGAATTTTTTTGGGATATGCTCCTCCTCTGCAATTTTTGAGATCTGCATGGGTGGTTTATCTAAATTTTTACCAAGAGCAACAAGTGCCTTTATGGCGTATTTTGTTTTTTTCGACAGCATATTCGCACAAAGCTAATAAAAGAAAGTAAATTATTAAAATACGCTATTCAGGCTGTTTTGTTTTCTACCTGAAGCGCGTTATTTAAAATCAGGGGCCTGCCCCTTTTAGGTACATTTTAATCAAAGAAGCGTAAAAATAATCCAACTTGCAAACTGCAGGCAATTTATCTGCGTTTAAGCCCTACATTTATCTTTATGCCTCTTACCCATTTGTAATGAAAAGAAAACTCAATCTCATCCCGCTCCTTATTGTAGCATTTATGTTTTTTGCCTTAAATGCATACGTTTTATCAGGTTTGGGCACTTTAAATCACTCTACATGGCTTAGTCCAATCTTCTGGGTTTTTATCGTAGGCTTAACATTTGCCTTGTTTTATGCGATCCAGCAGATGCGTATACAGGGCATAAACCGCTTTTTTCAAATTGTAAGCCATACTTTCCTGATCATTTTTACAGCAGAAGTAGTTTTTGCCATCTTCTTGCTGCTGGGCGATATCTACCGTTTTCTGTTCGGGATTACGGGTAGCTTTAACGGCGGCGGTTTTCATCTTTTGGCGCGCAGCAATTACTGGGTCGATTTTGCTTTTGTAATGTTTTGCTTAACTATTGCCTTATTTGCCTACGGCATTACCCAGGGGAAATATGCTTACCGGGTAATTAAACATACTTTGTATTTCGACGATCTACCCACAGCTTTCGATGGTTTCACTCTAACGCAAATTTCGGATGTACACGCCGGCAGTTTTACCAACCCCAAAGCAGTACAAAAGGGCATTGATTTAATTAATGCGCAAAAGAGCGATTTGTTTGTATTTACGGGTGATTTGGTCAACAATATTTCCTCAGAGATTGTACCTTACATTGGTCATTTCTCGCAAATAAAGGCACCTTTCGGACAGTTCTCTGTTTTGGGTAATCATGATTATGGCGATTATGTAAAATGGCCTAGCGAAGCGGAAAAGATCAAAAACCTCGATCAGTTAAAAGCTTACCATAAAGAACTTGGCTTTAAATTATTGCTCGATGAGCATGTAGAATTGCATAAAAATGGCGAAAAAATTATCCTGGCCGGGATAGAAAACTGGGGAATTGGTTTTGGCGAACGGGGCGATTTAAATAGAGCTTTAGCTAATACCGCTGCCAATGATTTCAAAATCCTGCTCTCTCACGATCCTTCGCACTGGGATGCTCAGGTAAAAAATTATCCCTCAAAAATTCAACTTTCATTAGCTGGCCATACGCATGGCATGCAGTTTGGCATCGAGGTTTTTGGCATTAAGTGGAGTCCGGTTAAATACCGTTATAAGCACTGGGCAGGCATTAAAACCGAGAACGGCAGGTATTTAAATGTAAACCGTGGCTTTGGTTTCCTGGGCTTTTCCGGTCGGATTGGAATCTGGCCGGAGGTAACGGTGATTGAATTGAAGCGGAAGTAAACACTAAATGCACAACATGGTGCATTTAGTGTTTAGAGGGTCGTCATTCCCGCGCAGGCGGGATTCTTAATGCAACTAAAAAACCTTGCTAAGGCATTACGATTCCCATCCGATAGTTATCGGATCAAGTTGGGATTGACGGATCACAAAGCAATCTATTGAACCTAATAATTAAGCGTATACGTTACATTGTAGGTACGGCCACGGCCGGCGTAATAAAAGGTTTCGGGTTTAGCTAGGGTAGCATATAAAATTGATGAACGCTGACTCCAAACTGTTTGGTAATTCTTGTTCAACAGGTTTTGCACACCGATTGATAAGCTTCCGGTAAATACTTTTATTGATCCCAATAAATCAACAGTGGTATATCCTTTTAATTCGTATTCTTTTAAATTAGTAGAAATTCCTTTTGAATCAAATGAGTGGAAAACCTGTGCTTTTAAGCCAAATACTTTTCCGTTATAACCTAAATAACCAGCCAGTTTAGATGGACTAGCCACCGTTACATCCTGCAATGACCAGGTACCATCGGCATTTTGTTTCTGGGTTTTGATATACAAACCATTTAAACCAGCCTCGAAGCCATTTTTCAGGTTAAGTGATAGCGAGCCTTCAAGTCCAAGGTTTCTTACATGCTCATCATACACTTCGATATTGAAAGTGCTGTTGGTTTTCACGTTTTTATCTGATAAAGCATAAAAAGCAGCCACCTGCGCATTAAATACACCAGTGCGGTAACGGTAACCAGCCTCGTACTGATCGGTTTTAATACCCGTTAACGGAGAGCTGCCCACATTGATAGAGTTACCTAAATTCCAGTTGGTACCAGCCAGAGTATAAGTTCCCTGACCATAATATTTTGCCGGATCGGCCAGGTTAAATCCTTGCGAATAGTTAAACCAGGCCTGTTGAGGCGCATTGATTTTAAACACCAAACCACCATTAAGCAAATTAACATCGTAGTGATTGCTTCCACCCGCAATAGCAGTAGCGCTACGACCCACACCATAAGCCAAAGGTACAGCAGCAGCCGTGCCTACAAAATCGCCAACCTTAACAAACATGCGTTGCTGACGAACACCACCAGATAGGGTTAAGAAATCGGCCAGCTTAAATTGTGCCTGTAAAAAGCCCGATAAGCCATTTACCCTAAAATTAGGATAACGCGCAATAGTAGCAACTGTGGTATTGGTTAAACCGCCAGATGTAGCTGCTTTTACCCTATCGAAAAGCGCTTGCTGTGCATTAAAATTCTCGTTATCGGCATCAATACCATAGGTTAGGTTTAATTTATTCCAGTCTTTATTCAATACCAGTTTTAAAGCACTGTAATTGGTATTCTGGATTGATGAGCCACTGTAAAGCACGCCCGGTAAGGCCGCTGTTCCCGGAAATGGATGAAAGCTAAACCTTTCATTTCTGGCTGCAGCTTGTACGTAAAGAGTTTGTCCGCCTAAAATATCGCTGGCCTGATAATTGGCATTGATATTAGCACGACTTGTTTTGGGGTCAACATCTGAAGAATAACCGTTTCTCATCTCCAGTAACGATGCATTTGACAATAAGCCAGCATAGTTAGTACCTAAAAATAAGTCTTTATCACCACGATAGCCCGAATTGTAATACTGCGCATTTACGGTTAACTTTTGATAATCTGTCAATTTAAATTCTGTACTTCCAAAAAAATCGAAAGACTGGTTGTACTGCAAATCGGTTTGGGTAATATCGGTAAAAATCTGCTTTCCATCGGCACCATAAGCTGCGTTGTTTTTCTGGAAAGCAATACCAATCCGGCCATTCCAATCTTTACTGCCACCTGAAATAGCCTGGGCAACACGAACATCGTGATCGCTTTTTTCTTTCAAACCACTGCGTACACCAAGCTGCGTAGTAAAAGCTGGCTGACTATCCTGTCCTTTTTTGGTAATGATGTTGATAATACCACCGGTTGCACCACCTCCATAAACGGCACTGGCACCCGATAAAACCTCAATTCTTTCAATATTAAAGGGATCGATAGATTCGAACTGACGGCTTACCCCACGGGTACTGTTAAGCGATACACCATCGATCATCACCAATGCATCTCTGCCACGCTGGTTTTGACCATAGTTGGTACGGCCTTCCGGTCCGGCATCTAAACTTGGAATCAATTGGGCTAAAGCCTGTTTAAAGGGCACACCTGCTTTAACCTGCTCCTGCACTTTTGCACCATCAACCACCCAAACGGTACCCGGTATCTCACTTATTTTGGTTGGTTTACGTGCCGATACCACTACCACCTCCTGCATGTTGGCCGTTGGACTTAAGTTGATGATTAAATTAACCGTTTGCCCTTTAGCTAAATTTACTTTTTGAAATACGGTAACATAGCCTACATAACTTACCTGTAGCTGATGTGAACCTTCGGTTAGTGCAAGTTCGAAACTACCATCTGCACCAGTGGTAACCGCCGAACTTTTCCCCTGCACTTTAATATTGGCACCCCTTAGCGGTGCAGTTTCGCCTATTACCTTGCCGGTAATGGTTTGAGCTTTACCTGTAATTATAAACCCACAGATTAGGATCGCAATTAAGTATAGATTTTTCATTAATTAATTTATTTTTTTCGCAAAGCAATCATTTATTTGGATTAAATCCAAATAATAATTATCAAATATTTTACAAACCATCCTAAAAAACGAAACAAAAACCATACTTAAACAGCTTATTAACAACAGTTTAAAACTATTTTAAATATTATTTTTAATCAATCTAAATAAAAATATACCTTAGCGGTCGAGATTATAGTCTACACATTACGCTTATTTTAAGTACTCAACTAACCAATTAATCAGTAAAAAAACCATCGGCATTTTGCCCGGTATGGTATTGCCTTTTTGACCTTAAATTTTGAAAAATTGAAAAACTAATGTTTACATCAGACCTAGAAAAACAGGACCTCATCGATTTCCTTACGGAGAGCCCGGCGAAGGAAATCTTTCACCACGAAAACGAAGCAGAGTACCTGCATGCGGTTGGCAAAGTTACCCAGGCGGTAAAAAAATTCCTGAACCACAACAAGCAGCCCTTCAGCGGTGTATCGCCAGCCAAACTGAAACCCTTATTCGATGCAATCGAATTTGAAAAAACGCACGACAATTACGATGCTTTGCTGAAAGAAGTAGAACAGCTTTACACCAATCACGCTGTTGCTTTTCACCACCCCGCCTACATTGCGCACTTAAACTGCCCCATTGTTATCCCGGCTGTTGCCGCAGAAGTGATGATTTCGGCCATCAATTCCTCTATCGATACCTGGGACCAAAGCGCTGGCGGCACTTTAATCGAGCAAAAATTAATTGAATGGACCTGCGATCAGATTGGTTATGGCAAAAAAGCCGACGGCATTTTTACCAGCGGCGGTACCCAGAGCAATTTAATGGGGCTTTTACTGGCCAGAGATCATTACGCCATTACAGCCCTGAACCACAACATAAAAGTAAATGGCTTGCCTGCCGAGGCTTCGCGCTTCAGGATTTTTGTTTCTGAAAAAGCACATTTCAGCATTCAGAAAAACGCCTCGCTGTTAGGTCTGGGCGAAAAAGCCGTCATCAAGATTAAAACCGACCGCAGTTTCAGGATGAATACCGTTTTGCTTGAAGATGCGATAAAAAGAGAACTGGCACAGGGAAATATACCCATTGCCATTGTAGGTACTGCGGGCACCACCGATTTTGGCAATGTAGATCCGCTGCAGCAACTGGGCGCGATTAGCCTAAAATACAATACCTGGTTCCACATCGATGCGGCTTATGGCTGTGGCTTATTGCTCACCGATAAATACCGTAGCCTGCTAAACGGTATCGAACTGGCCCATTCGGTTACGGTTGATTACCATAAATCTTTCTTTCAGCCTGTAAGCAGCAGCGGTTTTCTGGTGCGCGACAAGCACTTTTTTAACCTGATTACGCACCATGCCGATTACTTAAACCCTAAAGATCATGATGAAGATGGCCTGCCTAACCAGGTAAATAAATCGATACAAACTACCCGACGCTTCGACGCTTTAAAACTATGGTTCACACTCCGCATGATGGGCCGCGATAAACTGGGTGGCTATTTCGATACCATTATTGAAACTGCAGCCGAAATAGCCGGCTTGTTGCAGGCCGACCATGATATTGAGCTTATGAACGAATCCGATATCAGTGCACTAGTTTTCAGGTACCGCCCTAAAAATGCACAATTAGATGTTTGTGCCATGAATCAATACATCAAAAAAGCCATGTTTAATCAAGGTAAGGCCCTGGTGGCCGGCACCAAGATTAACCAGCAATTCTACCTCAAATTTACCCTACTAAACCCGCTTACTACCATCAGCGATATTGAAAACATTATTAAAATCATTAAAAAACATGGAAACGAATACGTTAGACTTAATCAAGCTTCAGCAGATTTCAGAAGAAACTAACTTTAATGCGCTCCTTAACAGTTATTGCCGCGAATTTACCAACTGGACCCGCTATGCAGGCATCCCGAAATACGACGCACCGCTGGCTAACTACCTGTCAACTAAGTCAGACCGCTTGCATATCAGGTTTGATTTTAGCAGCATTGGTTACGAGGTATATGCCCCATTAAAGTTTTATGCAGATAGCGGCCGGCATGTATTTAATTTCCCGGTTGTAGCACGCGATATTGAAACGGATGTAATTACTGCCATTGATATTTACCGCTTTATGGAATTGGCGGTGCAATTTAGCGCAACTGAGTTTCCGGATGCAGCTGCCGACCTGGTAAAACAGCGCTTAACCAATAGCGTAGAAAACCTTCAGCAATTTCTTTCATTCTTCCAGCAAAATGGCAAGCCGGTAAACTTTGCCAAAATGAACTTTATAGCGGCAGAACAATCGCTTTTTTTAGGTCACAATGCCCACCCCCTACCCAAAGGCCGGTCGGGTTTTAACAGTACTGACGAACTTTTTAAATATTCGCCCGAAACAAAAGGCAGTTTCCAGCTTAGCTATTTCTTAATTGCGGCAACCAATATCAACGAAAAAAATGCCGAAGGTTTCGATATTACCGATTTTTTCAGGATTGAACTTTTAGAGACGGCAAATACAGAAACAATAACAATACTTGATCGGTACCCTAACCACAAAGTGGTGCCCATGCATCCCTGGGAAGCGGGTTACCTGCTTGACCAACCTGCTGTACAAGCCATGCAAGCGGAAAAATTGCTGATTTACCTCGGGCAATTTGGCGATGCCTATACCCCAACCTCATCGGTTAGAACCGTGTACAATGCAGCGAGCGATTGGATGCTTAAATTTTCGCTCCATGTTAAAATCACCAATTCGCAACGTGTTAACCTGGTTAGAGAACTGCACCGTGGTTACGATGTAAGCAAACTTTTAAAAACTACTTTAGGCAAAACGGCCAAAGCCGAATTCCCTGAAATTGAATTCATTACCGATCCGGCTTTTATCACCGTAAATTATCAGGGGCAAAACATCGATGGGTTTAACATCAGTATCAGGCACAATCCGTTTAAGGGCGAAGAAGCGGAGAAAAACGTAACCCTGCTTGCGGCTTTATGTCAGGATGGTTTGCTGGGCCAAAAACCGAGGCTGGTACATGTAATTGAAGAAGCATCGATCAGCAAAAACAAAAGCCTTGCCCATACCGCAGTAAACTGGTTTAAACAATACCTGCACCTGTGCGTAGCGCCTATTGTAGGCCTGTACAACCAATATGGGATGGCTTTCGAATTTCATCAGCAAAACGTAATGGTAGAACTGGATAAAGATTTTTATCCGGCCAAATTGTACTTCAGAGATAACCAGGGCTATTTCTTTAGTGAGAGCAAAGCTGAAGCCCTGCAACAGGCATATCCCGAAATTGCGACAGAAAGTGGCTCTATTGTACCCAATGAGTACATTATTCCGAAACTGACTTACTATTTACTGATTAACAATATATTAGGTGTAGTAAATGCGCTGGCCAGCAATAACCTGGCTGATGAAAAGACTTTAATCGACCTGGTTTATTTAGAGTTTAAACAATTTGAAAACAGCGATACTACCGGTTTGGTAGATTATATTATTAACCGCCGCAGCTGGGAAGTTAAAGGCAACCTGCTTACCAACCTCTGCAATATCGACGAAGCCAGTGCACCGATTGATAATCCGGCCATTTACCGCGAATTCCCGAACCCGCTGTCTAAATATCTGTTTGCAGAAAACCTGATTAAACCGCAAACCAAAGAGGTGCTATACAGCCGGTATTTCCCCAAAGAAGATGTAACGATTAACATCCGTCCTTTTGATATAGACCGGGATCTGGAAATGGTGCACGACTGGTTTAACCAGGAACACGCCAAACCCATCTGGAAAATGGATGGCCCGATTAAAGGGCTGGAACTCTTTTACCGCACCTTGTTACCCAACGATGCCTCGCACAGTTTTATTGGCGAGATAAATGGCGTACCCACCTTCACCATAGAACCTTACTGGCCGATGCGTGATGGTGTAGGCGCTTGTTACGAGGCATTAACCACTGATTATGGTGCTCACTTGCTCATTGCCCCAACCGATAAAGACAAGAAATACAGTTTTGAAACCGGTCAGGCTCTAATGGATTTCATTTTTGAGCAGAAAGAGGTAGGCAAATGCATCGGCGAAGCTGCTGTTGAAAGTCGTGCCATGCACATTTTTGTAACCCGACTTGGCTTTAAGCTCGAAAAAGTAATCCAGATGCCTTATAAAATGGCCAATCTTACCTTTTGCTACCGCGATTGGTACTGGGAAAAATTCCCTGAAGCTAAAGCCTATGCCCAGGCCAAATTATCACCATTTGAAACGGAGGAAGCCTAATGCAAAACCAGAAAATATACGATATCGTAGGCATTGGCATTGGTCCCTTTAATTTGGGGCTAGCCGCCTTATGCGCGCCTATTAACGGTTTAGCTACCTTGTTTTTAGATCAGGCCAGCGAATTTAACTGGCACCCCGGCATGATGCTGAGCGATGCAACCTTGCAGGTTCCCTTTATGGCCGACCTGGTAACCTTAGCCGACCCGACCAGTGCGTACAGCTTTTTAAACTACCTGAAACAAACCGACCGTTTGTATAAATTTTATATCAGGGAAGATTTTTTTGTGTTGCGCAAAGAGTATAATGCCTATTGTAAATGGGCCATCAGCCACCTTCCGAACTGCCAGTTTGAGCAAAAAGTTACGGCAATACATTACGAAGATGGCATTTACGCGGTAGAGCGGATTAACCTCAGCACCGGAACAACAGAAACTGTTTTTACCAAAAAGATTGTCCTCGGAACCGGAACAGGCCCAAAAATACCTGACTTTGTTAAGCCTGCCCTGCATCAAAATGCGATACATTCTTCGGAGTACCTCCAGTTTAAGCAAAGCATTTTACGGCAAAAAACCGTTACCATAGTGGGTTCAGGGCAAAGCGCTGCAGAGATTTTCTACGATCTTTTACCGGAAACGGAAAACGGACTGCAACTAAAATGGTTTACGCGTCCCGACCGGTTTTTCCCAATGGAATATTCGAAACTGACGCTGGAATTAACCTCGCCAGAGTATGTAGACCATTTTTACAACCTGAGCGATTCTAAACGAAAGCAGTTGCTGAGTAAACAAAACTCACTGTTTAAAGGCATTAACTTCGATCTGATTAACCAGATATTCGATAAACTGTATGAGTTGAGTGTAGATGGCGAACAAATAAATGCAGCACTGATGCCCAACTGCCAGCTGAACAATTTAAACGCTAAAGCTAGCGGTGCTTACCAGCTCGACTTTTACCATACGGAAAGCGAGAAAAACTTTAGTGTGGATACGGATTTTGTGGTACTGGCTACCGGCTATAAGTATAACGAGCCTGCGTTTTTAAGTCCTATTCAAGAGCGCATAGGCCGAAATGCCGACGGGTTGTTCCAGGTGCACCGCAATTATGCCATTGATGTAAACGGAGATGAAATTTTTGTTCAGAATGCCGAACTGCATACCCACGGCTTTGTAACTCCCGATTTGGGCATGGGTGCTTACCGCAATGCTTCCATTATCAATGCGGTACTGGGATTCGAAATTTACAAGGTAGAAAAACGCATTGCCTTTCAGCAGTTTAGCATCCCAGATGAAAAACCTGAAAATGAATTTGCTGAGGAACAAATGCAATTTACAGTTGGTCGGGATTTGTAATCTCAGTAAAGTCCGGATTTGTAATCCGGACTAACTAGCGCAAATCCGGACTAACAACACCATTAAAAACAACACCATGAATTACAACAACTTTGATCAAATAAAACCTTTAAAAAAAGAAATCTGGGATAAGATAAATCTCAACTATATCGCCAAATCGATTGTAGAACTGATGCATGAAAAACTGGCCGAACCTGCGCTGGTTGGCAGCAGTACACCGGGCTGGAATGATTACCATTTAGCTACCGATAGCTCAGAGATTTACTACACCTTTTCGGGTCAGGAACGTGCACTCGATTACCTGCATATCGACAAAAAGAGCATTAAAAAGTTTGTAAACGGCGAAAGCGTGGCAGTAAATAATGCACCCGCATTTTACACTGAGCTGCAGCAAACTTTCGGTATTAAACCTTTTACGCTGGCACATTTTATAGAAGAAACCTTAAATACCCTTTATGCCGATGCCTATATTCACGAAAAAGGCAGGTTAAGCGCCGATGAACTGACCAATGCAGATTACCAAACGATAGAACACCAAATGGATGGTCACCCATGGGCAACCATAAACAAAGGCCGCATAGGCTTCAACCACAGTGATCAGGGTAAATACGCACCAGAAGCAGCACAAAAAACACGTTTGGCCTGGTTAGCTGTACACCACAGCAGGGCATCGTTTAAAAGCATTGAAAGTATTTCGGCATTTTCTTTCTACAACGAAGAGCTAAGCTTAAAACAGGTACACGATTTTAATCAGGTGCTTTTGGAGCAACAGTTGCAACCTGCCGATTATTTCTTTATCCCGGTGCACGAATGGCAGTGGAACAATAAAATTGTGCTTCAACTGGCGCACGATATTGCCCACCAGTTAATTGTACCGGTTGGTTTGGGTGCAGATGAATACATGTGCCAGAACAGTATCCGTACCTTTTTTAATGTAAGCGAACCTAAAAAACATTATGTTAAAACGGCCATTTCTATTTTAAACACTTCAATTTTCAGGGGCCTATCGCCCAAAAAACTGGCTATTGCACCAAGGGTAACCCAATGGGCTAAAGATATGTTGCAAGGCGATGAATACCTGAAACAAACCCGCGTAGTGCTTTTGGGCGAGGTGGCTACGGTAGCCTATACGCACCCGCAGTATAGCGAAATTCCCGGATCTCCTTACCAGTACCAGGAGTTTTTAGGTGCCATTTGGCGCGAAAGTGCCGAGAACTACCTGCTCGAAGACGAGACCATTATTACCATGGCTAGCTTGCTTTACGTAGATGATCAGGGCAAGAGCCTGGTGCAGGCCCTGATCGAAAAATCGGGACTGGATGCGGCGACCTGGTTAAACGCCTATTTATCGGCTTACCTAAAACCTGTGCTACGCATATTTTACAAACATGCCTTCTTCTTTAGTCCGCATGGCGAGAATACCATACTGGTGATGAAGAATGGTGTTCCGGAAAGGATTATCATCAAAGATTTTGTGGAAGAAATTGTACTCACCGACGAATCGAGAGCCAGATTACCTGAAGACCTGGTGGATGTTTTAAGGGAAATTAATGATGAACTTGCTCCCCTGTTTATACTCTCGGGCATTTTTGATGCCGTTTTCAGGTATCTGGGCAATATTTTCCACAGCTATGTGGGCTTGGATGAAAAGCAGTTCTGGCGCCAGGTGGCAGATGTAATTTTAGCTTTCCAGCAGGAAAACCCTGAATTATCTTCCAAATTCGAAAAATTCGATCTGTTTGTACCTGAGTTTATGCGCGTATGCATTAACCGCGTAAGATTACTCACTCATGGTTACAGCGAAAGCACTGATGTTCCGGTGCCTGAGTTGATTGGTACGCTGGTGAATCCTGCGGCTGAGGCTTTGAGGGAAGATTTGTTAGTATAATTTTCGTGCAGTCAGATGTTACCATCTGACTGTATTTTTTATTTTATTAAAATCAATATGATTATTGTTTAATTGATTTTTCCTATTGCTCATCCTTCCCTCGGCTCACCGCCGCCGAAGGGCTCTTTCTTTTTGCTGCCAAAAAGACCAGCGTAGCTAGCTTGAATACAATTAAAAACTTAGAGGCATATGAAAAAACAAAAACCACCGGCTGAAAATTTTTCTTTCGAAGTCAGTGAGATGCTTGGGACAGTGGAGTCCGAAAAATTTATTAGGCCGGATTTAAGTAGAACGGAGATACTGTGCTATGGCCTTGTTGGATGGAAATGCACAAACAAATAAATCGCAGATTAATAATTAATTATCAAACAATGTCAATTATAGCTTGCCCAAGGGCTTGACTGAATACTGTGCGAGGCGTTTCGACAGGCTCAACGTGACAAACTTCTATAAATTATGGCTTGTTATACTATTACAATACTTTATCTATACTTGATCTATACTTGAACTACGCTTTATCTATGCTTAATGTATGCCTGAGCTAAGGCGATAACCCGTATCAAAAAAGTATAATTTATTTTGGCTAACGCTGATCGATATTTTTAAACTAATCCAATAGTTATTATTTCAAAATAATCTTATCTTGCTTATCAATTCACATCAGGCATGAAAACATTACTATTTATCTTTTTATCGGCTATTTTATTCGAAACACCAACAATCGAAAAAGATCGCGAGCGTTGGAAACCTTATTACAGTGAGGTTAGCCCCGCTAAAACAGCCGACCAGTGGTACCTTCCATTTGATGTATCCAACCGTAAAAAGGTAAACAATATTAAGATCATCAGTATTTTTGGCGATCACCGCGATAGTTATGTTAAAGGACATATCCATACCGCAATTGACATTAACCCTGCCCTACCCAAAAGCAAACTGGTTGGTGTTTACGCCATGGCCAATGGTACAGTTTGTTCGGTACATTTAGGCGAAAACCAGCGTACAGTAGTGGTGAAACATAAATTGCCCAATGGCACAACGATGTTTACTACCTATAAACATTTAAAGGAAGTATATGTAAGCAATGGCCAAAACGTAGATCAGAATACCAAACTAGCACGCTTGTTTACCCCGCAGGAAAGCAAAAAATATGGGGGCGATTATCATCACCTGCATTTAGAAATCAGGAAGAAATTTGATGATTACGGTTGTGCAAGCTGGTTAACCTTTACCAACGCGCAGCTGAACGAGCGGTTTTACAATCCGCAGGTGTTTATAAAAGAATATGTTAAATAATAAAGGCGTATCCGATTATCCTCAGCCTGGCCACAACTGTACCTAAACTGGAAGCCTCAATTTTAAGATTCTGCCCTATTTTTCTCTAACAACTATCCAAAATTACTTAGAAACCTTCCCACTATAGGTGGCGCCAAATCATAGTGGCAATGAAACCTTCCCTCCATGGGTGGCACCAAATCATTGAAGGTATGAAAGCTTCCCACCATGGGTGGCTTGGAATCATTATAAATAAGAAAGCTTTAGAAATTATATTAAAACCTATAAGGCTTTAATAGCAATGTGCCATTAACCTCATAGGTTTGAAGTGTAAGAGTTGAATAAAACCTATGAGGTTTTAATAGCAATGTGCCTATCAACCTCGCAGGTTTGAAGTGTAAAATATGAATAAAAACCTATGAGGTTTTATAGCAATGTGCCCATTAACCTCATAGGTTGGAACTGTAAGATTTGAATAAAAACCTATGAGGTTTTTGAGCAACTTGCCAAAAAAAACTTTATTAGGCTCTGAACAAGAGTGTTAATTCTAAAAGACCTATGAGGTTTTTGAACAACTTGCCCATTAAAACCTCATAGGTCTGTAGTAAAATTTCGCAGAACTGGTTAAAACTTAATTTTCAAAACGCATTTTTCCCTGCTTTCATCATTGATGAGTCCATCAGGCAGCGTAATTCTTAGCCCTTTAGCGTCCTGCTTCCATTTAATGGTAAAATCTTCGTCGGCCATAGCCAGCGATTTCACTTTTAAAATAGCTGTAGACAATGATTTGATAATCAGTTCGCCATGATTAAACTCCAGAAGCTCAATATTCAGTTCGTCGGCTTCGCCAGAATAAAAAATGATGGGATTAACCTCATAAATTTTCAGCTCTTTTGTTTTCGATGTTATTTTTTCGCTTAAAGCCATACCCGTTAATTTATTTTTGATTGAATAGCTTTTAAACTTAGTTTACCGGTGGAAAATTGAAAGGTTTCCAGGCTGGTAAACCTGCCAGTTCTTTCTGAGTCTGCTCACTAATATCAACTCCCCAGGTATTAAAAAATGGCGCAAGGTTGCGTTTCACGATGTTCGAATAGGTTTTCGCCCACAAATCGCGCTTCTGCTGATCGTTAAGCTCGCCTATAGCTGGTCCGATTTTTTGATATTCTTTAAAGAAAGATTTAAAGCTTTCCCAGCCAAATCCTTCCTGCATCTGGCGGAACATGATTAAGCCTAAGAAAGGGTCTTTTTTCCATTTTTCGTAGCTGGCTCCTTCTGCAAAATATTTTTTCATCATTTTCTGTGTGTTTGCACTCGATACACCTGTGTGCGAATCGTCTCTCCCACCCATTAACCTATCGAACATATACAGCGAAAAGAAGTTGTTGCTCACTTCGGTAGTGCCACCAAAAACCCAGTTTAAGTTTTGCATGTTATGCCCTATTTCGTGGAAAAATCCCCAGTTTGCGCCACCTTTACTAGGTTTCATCAGCAACTCGGGATTAGCCATAATCTCGTTAGAAACCATGTGTCTCGAAGGCGAATGGTGAATCATGATCGGATAACCACTATGCATATAACCGCCCCCAATATGCTCATCGGGAACCATTCGTTGTGCACGGTAAAACGGAGCAGGCATATTGGCCAGATCGAGCTCGCCCAATACTACCAAATCCCACAATTTAAGTACTTCTTCGGGTTTTTTAATGGTTTGCAAAACACTATCCGGCAGGGTTAAAATTACATTTTCAGTAGCCATTTCTCCCCATGGCGCTTTATTGTTTTTCAACTGGTTTTCCCAATCGCTTTGCGTGCTTTTGCCTAAAACAAAAAGTGGTGCCGCTACCGCATGACTAATTTTGAAATCAATTTTTCTGCTGGCAGACTGCGGTTTAACATCAATGTAAATTAAACCGCCAAAAGGCGAAGCCAACCTGTTCTTGCCCGCTACCAGTTTTTGTTTTTTGGTAATAATCGGCATCCTGCGCCAATCTTCCTTGCCGGCCACCCAATAATTCAGTCGGTCGCTGTGTGCGCCAATCTGCACTTCAAGTTCACTTACATCGGCATTTTTAGGCACATCAATTTCAATATATTCGCCAGCTTTGGCATATAAACCCGTGCTGTACATTGTGGCATTATCGTAACCCGAGTAACCTAGGGTTGATACAATTGACACCAGACTATCAGTCATTTTTTTATGCTCGATACTTACTGTTTTATTGATAAACTGGAAGCCTTCTTTAACGGCACCCGGAAAAATATTAGCAGAGGGCTGCACTTTAATGCTTTTATAATCGGTACTTTTTAGTGTTTCATCGCTCCATTTGGCTATCGCTTTTCTAAACTCTGTATCTGTTTTAGCGAGTGTATGCTCGGGCGAAATAACAATAGTTGCCGGATCTTTAGCTGCATCCTGGGCAAACGCATTTAAACCACCTGCCATAAGTGCAAGTGCTAACGCTGATTTGATTGTTGTTTGGTTCATTGTGTTTTAGTTTGGATGGTTTGGTATTTTGAGGTTGGTTATACTTTTTTCAAGCGGAAAACTTTGGTTTCGTGAGCAGTTACTTCACCTGTCCACCTGTTATTTTTGCCAATAATTTTGTGTTGCCACAAATCCTTAATCTCATATTTATCTGCAAGGCCCAGTTCTGCAAAGTTTACTTTGGCATTTTGTGTTGAGGCCGATTTGTTTAAAATAGCAATGGCAAAATCGCCATTGGCCAATGGACGCACAAAAATATCCCAGGTATCGGTTTTAATTTTACGTTCAGCCTGTTTGCCCAAAGCATCCTGGTTTAAAGCAATCACTTCGGTATTGGTGAAAATGGTTTTCGCTTCATCATCCATTTTGCGGATATCGCAACTGGCATATAGCGGTGAATTAAGCATGCTATACAAACTCATCTGGCTCTGGTACTCGGCCTTGGTGCAACCTACTCCATTAAAAGCAGAAGAAGGCCCTTTGGTGCCATGCAAGCCAGCTACAAGCATATCGCCGTCGTTCCACTTACCCGGACCTGAAAAACTGGCCAATCCAGCCATTTTATCAACCACGTTATAAATTCCTACACCGCCTTTACCTTCGGTATCCTGCCATTTATCCCTGATATCGTAAGTGGTACGCCAGCTTTGTCCGCCAACCTGTGCGCCCCAGTTCCATGGTTCGCGTGGACCCCATTCGCAAATGCCCAATACGATATCCCTACCCGATTTGCGTAAAGCCTGGGCTATTTTACCATATCGTTTTTTAGCGGTTTCTACATCCTCTGGTGCATTGCAATAGTCGTATTTCAGGTAATCGATTCCCCACGATGCAAAGGTTTTGGCATCCTGGTCTTCGAAATTTAAACTGGCGGTATAACCACCACAGGTTAAAGGAGCGGCATCTGAATAAATGCCTAGTTTCATCCCTTTATCGTGCAGATAATCGGCCAGTGCTTTAATGCCTGATGGAAATTTCTTAGCATCGGCTATGATGTTGTTTTTATTATCGCGGCCGCCCTGCCAGCAATCATCTAAAAAGATGTACTGATAACCTGCTTTAACCATTCCGCTGGTTACCATGGCATCGGCCATTGCTTTAATATCTTTTTCGTTCGGGTTTTCTGACATGATATTCCAGCTCATCCAGCCCATGGGTGGCGTTGCTGCTAATTTTGTTTCTTGTGCAAATGTTGCAAAGCTTATCAATAGCATCAGAAACGTTGATCGTAATTTCATTTTCTTTGGTTAGTTGGATTAGAAAAACAAAACGGATGATTTTAGTAATTCAATCATCCGTTTTACAATAGCACTGATTACTTAATAGGTTTGATATAGTAGCTGTAACTGTAATCTTTAAAAGGAATCTGGTACTGGATTAATGGCATAGAACCCCAGCTATCAATTCCCTGTACACCCAGTTGCTGTAAATCCATGTGTACATAAATCTGATTACGTTTTACCAGTTCGCCTGAGTGATATTGTTTTTTCTCTGCTTCAGGATCTAAATCTTCAACTGCGTAAGGCAGTGCATTAAAGCTCAATAACTGATCGGCAAATTCGAAGCGTAAACCTTTACCAGCTTTATCGGTGAAATTTACCCAGCGCACTTCAGTTTTATTACCACTCTCCTGCGGACGGGCATACGGGAAATACTGATCGGAAACTGTCGATTTATAGGTACCAATTAAGGAAGCTGTTTTTCTATCAACATAATTTTCGCCCGGACCACGGCCATACCATTGAATATTGCTGTATTCGTTTTTCAATTGCAAATCGTTACCGATACGCATTAAACTTTTGTAGTTACCGGTTACTGCTTTAAACTGGTTATCAACTTTAACGGTACCATCGGCCAGAACCGTAAACTGCTGAGTGGTTTCGGCATCGCCTTTTAACAGTGATGATTTAACAGTTAGCGTAAAATCAGTGGCAGTTGAATTTACAGTAGATTTGATATTAGCGACATCATTATCCTGATATACATTGCGCCACATCCTTAACCTGGTGTTTAAACCTGCACCAATATCATTATCGGTTGGCGCACGGTAAAAGCCCGGCTGTGGGCCAACGGCCAACAACTCACGACCTTTAGACAGGTAACTGATTAAAGTTCCTTTTTTCAGATCGAAAGTAATGGTAAAATCGCTGCCTTTAACAATTGCGCGATCAGCAGTTTGTTCAACCTTTAAAGCCTTTTTACCAGCAGCGTATGTATTTGCTTTTGGTGTTCCTGCCAGGGCAATCTGCTCATAAGCAATTTCGTAACCTTTTTCTAAAAATGGTTCAGCTGTTTTTAAGCGATAACGCACATTTAAGAAATACTCTTTACCGGCTGCATACTTCGTATTAAATGGAATGCTTAGCGTTTGGCTTTGGCCTGGTCCTGCATTGAGGTTATTTACCACTCCGGTCTGCACTACTTTACCATCTTCTACCAACTCCCAGTTTAGCTGCACATTGCTAATATCTTTAAAGAAATAGCTGTTATTTACATTGATTTGGTTGGTACCATTAAAAGTTGTCTTAATGAACTGATGCACTTTTTTAAGTTCAACAGCCATTGGAGTCATTCCGCGATAAGCCGTAACTACGCCTTTAACACAAAAATCGTTATCGCTAAAGTTTTCATCAACCGGGCCACTTAAAGGAAAATCGCCACCATAAGCCATAATGCGTTTGCCATTTTTAACGGTGTCGATAGCCTGATCGATCCATTCCCACACAAAACCACCCTGTAATTTTGGATTGTTTTCGATGGCATCCCAATATTCTTTAAAATTACCCAAACTGTTGCCCATAATATGTGCGTATTCGCTCATGATAAACGGACGGGTTTCTTTTTCCTGTTTCGAATAACGCGGCAAATAATTTGGAGAAGGATACTGCGGTACAATCATATCGGTATTGAAATCATTTTCTGCCCTTTCGTACTGCACCGGACGGAAATCTTTAGCTTTTAACCACTCATAAGCTTCGTAAAAGTTAACGCCATTACCTGCTTCGTTACCTAAGGACCAGGTAATAACCGAAGCGTGGTTTTTATCGCGCTCGTACATGCGGGTAATGCGTTCCAGATGCGGCACACGCCATTGTTTATCGTTAGCGAAAGTTGTTTCCAGGCTGTAATAACGGCCATGCGATTCGATATTGGCTTCATCAATTACGTACAAACCATATTCATCGCATAGTTCCATCCAATAAGGATCGGGAGGATAATGCGAATGACGCACCGCATTTACATTCAGCTTTTTCATCATTTCCATATCTTTTTCCATATCGGCATGGGTTAAAGTATGGCCCTGAGTAGCATTGTGCTCGTGCCTGTTTACGCCTTTTAAAAATACGCGCTTACCGTTAACCAGTAAATCGCTGCCCTTAATTTCTACCGAACGGAAGCCCACACGTTGTGGAATTACTTCGATTACTTTATCGTTTTTATCTTTTAAAGTGATGTATAAGGTATATAGATAAGGTACTTCTGCCGACCAGTTTTTAACATTGTTAATCTGTGCCTTGAAAGTAAGATCGGTTTTATAGTTACCCAATACTTTTTGCAATTTGGTCGCTTCTTTCCACACGTTATTTCCTTTGGCATCAACCAAATCGAGCGCTACATAAAAACTATCCGGACGGCTGTGATTGGTGCGTTGATCTATTTTATAATTCTGAACGGCCAAATCAACATTCAACAGTCCGTTGGTGTAGCTGGCATCCAATGTACCTGATACTTTAAAATCGCGGATATCCAGTTTCGGGGTAGCATACAGATACACTTCGCGCTCGATACCCGAGATGCGCCACATATCCTGACATTCTAGATAGCTACCATCGCTCCACCTGTACACCTGCAGGGCAATTGTATTCTCGCCAGGTTTTACGTATTTGGTGATATCAAATTCGGCTGCCAGCTTGCTATCTTCGCTGTAACCTACTTTTTTGCCATTTACCCAAATGTAAAAGGCCGATTTAACTGCTCCTAAGCTGATAAATACCTGCTTATCGCCCCAGTTAGCCGGGATATTGATTTTTTTCCGGTAAGAACCTACCGGATTGTTGTCTTCCGGGATATCGAAAGGCGGATTCATGCGGTTACCTGTAAGCTGCCTACCGGCAAACTCGTATGGCTGATTCACATAAATAGGCAGACCATAACCGTTTACTTCCCAGTTTGCAGGTACTTTAAAGTTATCCCATCCTTTATCGTCGAAATCTACCTTATAAAAATCTGTTGGTCGTTTACGTGGGTCTTTTACCCAGTTAAATTTCCAGGTTCCGTTTAAGGATAAAAAGTAGGCCGATTTTTCTTTAGCTCTTTTAGCGGCCAGCTCCTGGTTTTCGAAAGCAAAGGCCGATGCCCGCATGGGCAAACGGTTTACCGAAACCACTTCGGGTGTTTGCAGTTCGGCCGGCAGCTGTTGTGCACTAACTTGACCGGCTATCCATAATGAGGTAAATAAAATGGTTAGTTTTCTCTTCATTGTGTGTGTATAATATTAGCTTTTGTGCATCCAAATTACGGATGATTGGGTGATAATGGTAAGAATGTTTTAGCGCAAACGTTTGAGTTTTAAATATGTTACTGAACGGTTACGTTACTAAATTATTTTTTTGTTCAACAGGTAAAATCGTTGATGTTTGTATAAGCAATTAACAATCCATAAAAACAGAAAAAAACCCTTTGCCGCTCTCCAGCGACAAGGGTTTCACTAACTAAACTAACTACTATTTTAAGAATTCCATTTTGTAATACATTTCTGGTGGAGAGCTCGATTACCTTACGTCTAATTATTAAAAATTTTTATAATATTCCTTAAAAAACGTCTAAGGAGTGAGCTTTCCTCCGTTACAATTTCAACATCGGCCTGCATGCCATTTTTTAAAGAAATTTTGTAATCTGCCTCCTTATTCTCTATTTTTTCAAAATCTACCTTAGCTAAAAATACACTATCCTTTATGGCAACATCCGAAATGTAACTCACTTTTGCTCTGATTAACCCATATTGTTCGAAAGGGAAACTCCTCATTTTAACCAAAGCTCTCTGTCCAACTTTAACTTTTCCCATATTAAATTGAGGAATATAGACTTCTCCGAAGAAATCAGAACTTAATGGGTTAATTATAAAAACTTCCTGATTTCCACTTACTGTTTGATTTTCCTGTAATATTCCGGCATAACTAAGTTTGCCATTTACAGAAGCTTTAACAATGAATTTATTTACCCAGGCCTCTGTTTCACTCAACATATTACCCAACGATTGCTGAAACTTTAATCTCTCATCTTGTATCGTATGCTCAAGCTCCAAAATCTCTTTCCTTTTATTTGCACTAAGGCTTTTATTACTTAGTATAGATGCCTCCGATTGTTGCAATGGATATTTACTGGACAAGTATTTATTTTCCTGTTGTTTATATTCATTATTAGAAATAACGCCTTTTTGAAATAACTTTTTATATGCAAAAAACTCTTCTTCTATATTTGCGAACTCTTTTTCCTGAATGTTTCTTTGCATTAAAATCTGGGATTTCATTCTATCGATTTCAACAAGGTCTTTTTCTAAATATTTTTTCTTATTTAAATAATACCCTCCATTTTGTGCCGATATGTACTTTAAGTATTGCTCGTAAAAAATCTGGTAAGCGGCTTGCAGCTCACCTAAATTCAGCTGGTCAAAATTTATTTCCTGAATGCTCTTGTGTGCAATAAGCTCATCATTTAGCAAATGTAACTGCCTGTTAAACTCTAAAACATCGTTATGAAATGCAACACTTTCCATAAAAGCAAGAGATTCGCCTCTCTTTACATATGCTCCTTCTTTCACTAACAGTTCTGTAATCTTTCCGCTTTCCTTTGTGTAAATGGCTTTGGGAGCATTTAACGAATTTACTTTAAGATTTGTTTTTACAATGTCGGGATATTCGAGAATAGATGACACCATTATTATCAATATTAAAATGGTAAATATTAGGGCTATCCCTCTCCTTAATATCCAAGAAGGAACGGCTGTAATGATATCATTGATTTCCTCACTATTTACTTCAGTATGTGAATTTTCTATATATCTTAACTCTTCCATTATACGCCCAGCTCTAATTGATTTTTCACTAATTCAAAATACTCTCCACTTGCATTAACCAACTCTCTATGTGTACCTTTTTCTATAATCTGGCCCTTATCTAATACAATAATATGGTCGGCATTTTTAACTGTACTTAAACGATGTGCCACTACAACTACTGTACGGCCTTTAAAAAAAGTTTCCAAATTTTTCATAATTACCTTTTCATTGTTAGCATCTAATGCATTGGTTGCTTCATCAAAGAAGATATACATAGGATCTTTATAAACTGCCCGAGCAATTAACAACCGCTGTCTTTGCCCCTGACTGATTCCGTTACCGGCAGCACCAATTTTAGTTTCCACACCTAATGGCAGTGTATCAATAAAATCCCGAATGTTTGCTATATCTATGGCATGTTGTAATTTAGACCGGTCTGGATACTCGTCTCCTACAGCAATATTTCTGGCAATGGTATCTGAAAAAATAAAGCCATCCTGCATCACTATTCCACATTGGCTCCTCCAATATTTATATCCGATTTGGTTAAGAGGGGTATTTCCAATTTTTATATCGCCCTTTTCTATATCATAAAACCTAAGTAAAAGCTTTAAAATTGTAGTCTTTCCGCTACCACTCATTCCTACAATCGCTGTAGTTTTTCCTTCAGGTATTATCAGGTCAATATCTTTAAGTACAGGATCGTTACCTGCTCCGGGGTAGGTAAAGCTTAATTTCTGTATGTTAATTGTTTTATTGTCTGGCAATTCATAAATAAACTTTTTATCGATTGGTTCCTCATCCTTAAGCTCATGAATTTCATTTAATCTTTCTAAGCTAATTTTAGCGTCTTGATAGGCTTGTAGAAAACCTAATATTTGTTCAATTGGAGAACTTAACTGGCCTACAACATACTGTACAGCCATCATTGCACCAAGTGTTAAGTTCCCGTCAATAACCGATTTAACTACTATGAATGTTATAATTATATTTTTTCCTTCGTTAATAAAGAAAGCTCCGAATCTTTGGTACTGCCCAAGAGTTAAACTTTTCACACTAAATTTAAAAAGGCTTGCCTGTATCCTCTCCCATTCCCACCTTTTTTGCTGTTCACAGTTGTTTAGTTTAATTTCCTGCATACCGCTGATAAGCTGTACAATGTTACCCTGATTCTCGGAAGAAATATCGAAACGCTTCATATCTAACTCACGTCTTTTTTTTAGGAAGAACATTACCCAGAGGCTGTATAAGATACTGCTTACTAAAAAAATCATAAAAATATTTAGATTGTAGTAAGCTAAAACGAAAGCAAAAATTATTAAGTTGAAAGAGGTAAAAATTGTATTGAGAGAAGGTCCGGTCAGAAAGCTTTGAATTCTACTTTGATCACTCATTCGCTGCATAATATCCCCAGTCATTTTTGTTTCAAAAAAATGCATTGGTAATTTCATCAGCTTAATGAGAAAATCAGTCAGGATGGAAATATTTAGCCGAGTTGTCATGTGCAAGAGTATCCACGACCTAATAAAGTCTACGCTCATCCGACCTAGAAATAGCATTGTCTGCGCAATAAGTACGATGTAAACAAAATTTAAGTTTCTTGTATTGATGCCTACATCTACTACTGATTGGGTTAAAAAAGGTAAAATAAGTTGTAATAAACTTCCTACTAACAGACCAAGAAATAACTGTAAAATGAGTTTTTTGTATTTGTACAAATAACCCAGCATATAGGTAAAATTAAGCCCCTTGTCGGGATCTCCTCCCTGATTAAAAAAAGATGGTGTTGGCGATAGCAATAAGGTAACACCATCGGCATGAGACTGAACAACGCCATTAACCCAGTATTTAATAAATTCTGATTCTTTATAAGTAATTAATCCTTTGGCCGGATCTGCAATATGGTATGTCCTTTTTTTGGATGATTTTTCTGTTATCTGATGCAGTATTACAAAATGTTTCTGTTTCCAATGCAAGATTACCGGTAGCTCTATTTTGTTTAATTTTTCTAAGCTTAGTTTTGTACCAAATGTCCTAAATCCAATTTTTTCTGCCGCCTCGCTTATTCCTAACATCGATACACCCTGCCTGTTTATACCAGATATTTCACGCAACCTTTGCAAACTGTAATTGCGGCCGTAAAACCTAGCAATCATACGCAAGCATGATGGGCCACAGTCCATTTGATCAAATTGTTTATAAAAAGGAAATTTTTTCACTTAGCTTTTTGGTTAATTAGGATATTGGTGTTACTTGAAATAGACTGTAATTAGATAAAAAAAAACTTAAAAGCTCCCTGCCTTTGTCGAGTTTTAACCAGCAAGGTAACTTAGAGTTCGCAATATCCGAGTCGCTAAACATCTCTTCTAAAATTTTATGCTTCTCATAATAGTTGTCTTTCCGTTTTATTTGAATTTCATTTAATCTCTTTAAATAGCTTTCAAATTCTGCAATCCAGATGGGGTGATCATATTGTGTTACAATCATCAATAAATTAAGACAAACCTGCCAGTGAATGGCAACATTTATATTCTCAGGATACTCGCCGGACAAAATATTATGGTAAAATGATCTGAATTTATCGATTATGGTATAAAATGTCTTCTCGAAAATTTTTTCGAGTTTGGTTTGACTAACTAAATGCGAAATTTTTAACATCACCTTAGTTACTTCCTTCAGTTTATCGACGGATAAACTTTTGCCATTTTCAATTTTTTCTAAATTTTCGGTTAAATACTTGTTTAAATGCCTGGCTAATAACTTAACACATTCAACATGAATAAATTGCCTATAATAATGTGCGCCTATATTTTTACTTTTGCTTCTAATTAAATGATAAATTGTTAAACCAAGTATCTCATCGATGTTGTAAGATTTGTTGCTTAAGTTAATTAAAGTCCTTTTGTAACAATTATCATCCAAATCTTCCAAAACATCATCAGTATTAATATCTATATACCCCTGTTGTGTACAATACTCTATCATCCATCCAATACCTGTCAGGCCGGTATTAAATGTATAATCTGTTAAATAGGCAATTTCTTCGCCTAATTGGTCTAATAATTTCTCTGAATCTTCTTTTAATCTTACATCACCAGAAATCCCACTCAAAACAAATCCACATAGTATCTTATTTGCAAGGCCACTTTTTATTCCAGGATCTAAGCTTTTACGCATCTATTTATTTGGTTAATATAAAAAGTGTAGAATTATTTATCCGGGACATGTCCATACTTTGGTTTAGCACAGCCACAAACTTCTCATAACAATAAAAGCCTTCAGATTTTTCCAACAAAAAATCTTTCTTTATAAAGAGTAAGCTCTTAGTTTGATTTTTAACAGGCTCAAATTTGTTTAGGTTCATTGTTAACAAATCTTCATCAAGTAGATCGATAAATGCCTTCGTAAAGATTAAATCTATTTTTTTAACAACAGACGATACTGCCCATCCAAAATCGGTTGCATTAGCTTTAAAGGTATTTAAATTATTTATGAGTTCCTTTTCACTTAACAGGTATTGAATTGGCCAAAATATAATTTCATTATAATGCTCATGTTCAAGCTCTTTTCTAAGACATTCAAAATCTATAAATCCGCCATTGTTTTCACCTAAATCATTAACATTAAATGGGCTACCATGAAAGTCCTCCAGAATAACATAAACTTTACAGTTCAATTTTTTATTAATGTATTGTTGCAGTCCGAGTAAACAGTCTAAACTGCTTTGCACGTATTTATCAAGCACAAGAACTATACAAGTTTGAAGCATTGTTATTCTAGCCTTATCCATGTCTGTCCTAATTGCTCGTATGGCAGTTAAGACTTTATAACTACATAGTTTTTCTGAGATGCTATTCAGCTTTTGATCATACCATGGCATGAAATTAATGTACTTTGTTTTTTTAAAAATACTATCATCATAATGCTGATGGCCTGAGTAATGAAAAATGGCCAATTTTTCCCATTTTTCTATAGGGCTGTTAGGCCAGGAAAATTCCATTTCTTCATGTATACGAACCTCACTTCCTACATACCATAAATTCCATAAAACTGCCCACATATCTGCGCACCATGCCTGAATACCTCTATCTTCGCTTTTGTAGCTGTTCCTTTCCTGGTAATCGCGAAGCCATAATTGCTTGTTAAAAGCATTCATTATTTCAAATAACGCTTCGCAATCGGTTTCTACCTTATCCCAAAACTGGTGAGTCAGATTTTTCAGAATATACTGCGCACCACCGCAATTTCTGTCGTTAGAAATTATTGTAGAAACTGGAATACCAACTATTGTTGCCATTTCTTCCAATAATTTTCCAGAACCCGATTTAATGATATAGGTCGTATCTAAATAATTTCTGGTATCGGAAACGTAGCAGATGCTATCTTCATACAATCGCCCTATTTGTGGTATCCTACTTAGCAAAACATCCGAATCATGATAAAATATAACTTCCTTTTGAAGATCAACCATTTTCTCGAAATGTTTTTTTATGATATGCGGCCTTATCGATGAAGCATATTTCCGTTTATTTCTGGTATCTGTATAAATAAAGAAATTAGCAAAATGCTGATAGGACTGAATAAAATCGTCAAATTGCCTGTGTAATCCAACCTTAGGGTCAACCCCTACCAATACATGGATTGATGATTTGGGGATGCCTAATGAATGAAAATTTCGCAATTGTATTTCTAATTGCCAAATAAAATAAATCGAATCGGGCTGCGCTGAAAGATAGACCATGATTTAAAAAGAGTTAGCCTAAACTAACTCTTAATTGATTTTAATTAATTACCAGTTACAACCGTAGATGTAAATATTATAGGTGGAGTTAAGGCAAATTGACTGAGATGGTGACCATGGAGCTGGCCCACAAGTACCATCTACATAAGCCTGAGAGCCAACGTAGTACTGAGAATGCGGACCATCGGTAGGAATTCTGCAAGTGCCACTACTACCGCCTTCATCTTCACCAGCAGTTGTAGTTGTTGTTATTGGATCGCCCGGATCAGGAGTAGTTGGTCCATCTCCACCTAATACATTTTTTAATTGTTCACGAGATAGTGGTTCTATACCCGATAATTCAATTTGGCTTAAGCTAATTTTTTTCATTTTGGTTAAATTTAAGAACTTACGTTCCGGTTGCGTTATTATGATTTACCTACAGTTTAGGTTGTAGCTCCCGAGTTAGTATGTACAACCTGGGTACACAATCGCTCAATTAATTCTAATTTTCTGAGTTTTAAATATTCAGTGATTTCAATTTATTGGGTTCATTGGCATTTTGTAAAGTATTTCGCCAGTTATTTAATTTGCCAAAATCATTTTTAATTCATCGATACGATAGTTTTCGGTAAGCTTGTAACCGTTAACATAAACGGTTGGAGTAGCCCTAATTTTCATCTTCTCGCACCAGACCTGCATTGCTTCGATTTTACTACCATACTGACCTAAATTGTCAGTAATAACATGTTTAGCGGCAAATTTTTCGTAATCTTTTACAGGAGCATTATACCAATCGTTTAATGCTAATTTCAAATCCACTTCAGATTTTGTTGCTGCTATTGCCAGGAAATGCCGTACAGGCGCTGCACGTAAGTCTGCTTCATGATTATATGCCGTAAATATTATCCTCAATCGAATATCATTACTTCCCTCCGTCAAAGACTCAAGGTGCGGGTGTGCTTTCGAGCAAGGATTACAATAGGGATTACATACTTTGATAATTTCATATTTAGCATCTTTCTTACCTATTGTAATCCCTAATTCATCAGCCAGTTTTGGTATCTCAATTTGTTGCTCCAATGAAGCCCAAAATACCTTTCTGTTTAATTTTAGTTTTAACCATTTTTTTTGATACTGTTGCCCGGTTTTAGCCTTCTTGATGGTGGGAACAATAAAATTTGTTATTAATAGAACTGAAATAAAAATTAATCCAAACTGATAATAGTTTATCATTGAGGTCAATTCCCATGATGACAAACTATCATTTAAAATATGAATCAGAAATTGTGAAAATAAAACTGCCTGTACAACCAGGCATAAAGTACACCATTGCTTTACAATCTGTATTTGATAGTAGACTGAATAACAGATATATGCAACACTAATAAATGAAATTATGGCCAGAACACATACAGATAAGTGATTTGACCCACATAATATTTGAAAAAAAAAGCTGGAAAAGAAATAACTAAATCCGATTACTGACCAGCTTAAACTAAGAAACTTAGCGCCCTTAGAATTTAATACCGCTGAACAGTTTACCTTTTTCCCTGCAAAGCACATATCCATTAAAAAAGGATTTTCTAACTCCATATCTAGTGCCAGAATAATACCTGACACTATTATACCTGCTAAATTCAGTCCCAATAAAATTAAATAGTAAGGATTTACCCTTTGTGCGCTATTAGAAAGGAATACACCAGCAACTGCAAAAAAGATTAGCAGGAATATCGGACTTCTATTTATAACAGAAGCCAATAGTTCTGCTTTTCTTTTTTGTTTATAATTGGTTTCTTCAGCGTTTTGGCCCTTTTCTACAAGAAGAATAATTCCAAGTTCAATCTTGTTAAACTCTTCTGCATTCATCCTTACCCATTTCAATTCTCTGGGATGAAAAAAATTCACCTCATTTTCTTCGATGTTATTAATTAAAGTAAAAAAAGGTTTTTCCCATCCCTCCATTTGAATTGAAGCAATAAAAGGAATTTCGAAATCTTCTAGATTAAATTCTTCATTCCTTTGTATCGCCAGGCTTTTAATTCCAAAATCGTTTATCACATCTTTTATGCAAAGCAGAGATGGAAAATCAGGATGGAAATTAAGTTTTTCTCCTATAGAAGTATCTGTCACACTAACCCCAATCTCCTTCAATAAAACCTTAATAACAGTAAATAAATTGTCATCTCGCTGACGGAGTTTGTTTAGAGCGTTCATAAATGAAACTATGTATCAGAATAAGCCTTCAGTTTTATTTTAAAAATTCTAATTCGAACTGGTTTAGGAATGGATTACCATCTATGCCGTAGTCGTTCAAAATTTTAATGTTCATCCAATAAAGAGAAAGTGCTGTAGCATCTCCTAAAGTTGATACGAAGGATTTTGCTCCCTGTACATAGGTGGGATCTGGCGCGGTCCCAGCTGGCACATCAATACCCAGGGGAGTCCATTTATATTGGCCACCCAAAAACATATTGTATCCTACTGGCGCTTTATTTCCTAAAATGCCTTCTGCCCCCTCATCAATAGCCCAAAAACCTATTAAATTTACATAGTTTGGATGTTTAGTTATATCTTTTAAACTAACATTATTCGCAATCGTTGTTGCATCTAATGCGGTATTAAAAATAGAAAGGTTGGCTGCATAATAATCAGACTCGCCACCAAAAGCACCAACTTTTAAAGGTTCAGTGGTATTGATGCTTTTCGAAGCACTAACATTATACGAATTTTTAAATACACCATCTACATAAGCCGAAGCAGTTCTTGTGGTTGAGTTTACATACTTAACCGTCATGGTTAAAGTATGCCAGCCATTTGCCAGAACTCCCGACATCTGTAATTGCTGTTTTCCACCGCCACCGTTGCCACTACCTCCAAACTCTAAATTCCACGTATTTCCTTCTTGCATCCAAAACCACCCTGTCATTGTAGAACCGTTGAGCAATGTACTTTTACCCAAAAACTGTGGATAATTGTTGCTGGTATTAAACTTCGTTTGCATCTGAACTGTAAAATCTTTATTATCAGCCATATTATATAATCCATTATCATTTGGAACTATGGCTGTAATAGCGCTGGTTTTAAAGTTAATGGTAGTAAAGCCCGTTTTTTTAAGTTCTAATTGGCTTAATAAAGGATGATAAGCCAACATAAAACCACTAGTTGGAGAAGCACTACTACCACCATGGTTACTGGTTAAAATAACAAGCCAATCTTCATTCGCATAGGTTTTTCTAGCTTTCAAAGCTGCTAAAATATCTCCAACATAGCCATCTGTTTTATTTACAGAAGTTTTATAAGTCGCATTAGACGCTGTATAACCTCCGCTTATTCCTGCTACCTCTACATCCCTGAAATTAACTATCAATGCCCCTAAATTAGTTTGAGCATTTAGCAAGGCTATTGTGCTATCCTTAACAGCAATATCCGAACTTACAACAGGTGCGAGATCTGTATTACTTAAATATTTACGCAGATTAGCCCATGGTGTTACCACACCTGTTTTAACGGTTTTAAACTGGGTTATGTAATCTAACACATTCCGGTAAGAAGTAATCGAAGTATGCCCAGTTCCGGTAAGATCCTGTACGCGTTCAAAATTATCATCTAATATCTGGTGTTTTGCAAAACCAGTACCTGTTAGTAAACTTACCCATCCCCCTGCGTCAGAAACACCTTTTATAGTGGTAAAAGAATATTTACCATTCTTTTGCATGGCTGTAAAATTGGTTGGTGCAATAGCTTGTAGTTCTGCCCCACCTAAACCATCAATTCCAATAATGAGCACTTTTCTTTGTCTTACATTACTTCTTTTCAAATCTTCATAAACCGCATCCGGATTATTATATTTTTTACACGCGGCGAAGCAAAGGGGAATAAACAATGCCAAAGCACTATAATATTTAAATTTATTTGAAATTTTCATCTTCTTTAATTTAGCGTTTATTTAATTACACCCAACTCAGCCATTGCTGCATAAGGAAATGAGGCAACAGGCGTATTCCAGCCATCTTTTAATAAGACCTTGAAAAATTTACCATATACCGGCCCATTAGGAAATACAAATTCGTAACGTGAAAATGCATTTGGAATCTGCGTAGTGCCCACACTTGTAAAACCAATATTATCACTACTCACTAATATTTCTATATTTTTTACACGCTGAGCGGTAGAATTCCGCGGAACGAAATACATTCCTTTAACTGTCATCCTTTTATTCTCACTATACACAAGAGTATAAGGATAGCCTTGTGCTGTTGTTGGCGCAGGGCTATATTGCGAGTGCCAGTAAGTTGCATTATTATTATCGAGCATAGCGGCTGGACTACCTTCATTTGATTGATTTGAGCTTACAGTAACACTTGGTACAAATGAAATTGCAGCTGTTCCCCCTGTTTTATTCAAAGCGTTATATGTCCATACCTGATTAGTTAACATTGGATATTTTGATGATACTTTAATTGCAACAGCGTCGCTTATTGCAATGCCCCATGCATCAAAAAATGGTGCTAAATCAATTTTTGTATAGTCTGATAATTTTTCGTAGACAAAATTATGCTTAGTAATATCGCTCGAATTTAATCTATCTGCATGGCGGGCTTCTGAATATAGATTAGTCATTGCACCATAGCCATATTTTTCAAAAATCTGAACAAAAGGTGTCATCCTTCTAAATGGCCCCTTGTTTTCGTCTGTCATAAAAGCATCGGTATCAAAGTTTTTGACTCCGGTACCACTTGCATAAGTTATTGATTCAGGAAAACCACTTGATACTGCAGGGTGCAAAATATTATAATTTGCACCAATTCTATTGGCTACTTTAAAGCTGAACAGGTTATTAGTTGTTTCGCCTAAAGTGCTCCAGCTCCATACGTTGCCCTGCTGACAGTTATGCCCAAATTCGTGGTAAGTACCCCACTGGCCAGAACTTGTTGTAATTGAATTTAAGCTGGTAAAGCTGGCAAACCAGTAAGAATCGTTTAAACCCACAAAAGGGAAACCACTATGGCCATAACCTTTACTTAACTGGATATCTAATATACCGCGCCATTGACTTTGCGGACTACGGTCTCTAATATCCGGAGCATTGTCTGATAAACCCATCCATGCGTTATAGTCCAAATCAAAAACATCGTTCCACTTGCTAAAAACCGCTGTAGGATTGGTAAATGGCTCGCTTGAATTAAAAGTAGCAATAACCTTATCTCTCGGAATCGTAAAAATAACACGTTTAGCTCTTAATTCTAACCAGGGCACTTGTGAAGCTTTTACTTTAGCAACCCAATCAGCATCAGCAGTTTGCCCCAAAATAAAATCAGGCGATACTACAGCACCTGTAATGGTAAAAGTAATGGGATTAGCATAGGCAAAAGAAGCCAATATATAAATATGCCCACCGTACAGGTTGCGTATATAATTAACCCCTGCAACCAATAGCTTTGTGTTATAAATTACAGGATCGCGCAGTAATGGTGTTTTACCTGCAAGGTTATCGGTATGTGCGCCAATCTGTACAGTAAGCCCTTCTACTCCTGCAGGAACTACTAATTTAATCAGTTCGCCCGGAGCAGCATAATAACCTGTACTGTATTGCGGTGAAGGTGCAACCGAAATTCTTAAATTCTGTGCAGTTTGATCAGTAAAATTAAGATCGAGTGTAAACTGGGCATCTTTAACCCTTGGCTCAGATTGATCTACCAAACCAGGAAAAACCCTCGCTTTAGCATACATAGACTTATCTATTACTTTCATATTAGTGTCGATAGCTCCTTCTGCCACATTCTGTGAATCATCTGGATAGCCGTCTGGCACTTCGTAGCCATACTTTTTACAAGCTGTAAATGCCAGTAAAAGAGATAGGCCAAATATTTTAGTTAACTGATTAATTTTCATTTTATCAATTTTTAAAGTTAATTAGTTGGTAATACTATTGTTGGGGTGAATAAATTACCCATTAAACCCCATTGTTGTGGTACAGCTATATTTAACCAGTTGTAAATTAGTACAGGAATATCGATACCATTTGGTACATTTTTAAAGGCTATATCGGTAATATTTCCACCTACTACTGGCGAAACTTCCAGAAAATAACCCCAGGTGGCACTTCCGCTTACCGCGAAGTCTTTTTTAGCTGTCGAAAGATCTTTAAGTGCTAATCCATTGCCTTCGTTCGCAGGCCACCATCCCAATAATTTATCCGGATTAGGCGCTGTAAAAGAAATCTCCTTTTTCATATTGGTAATAAGATCAGCATCTGTCATCGCGATATTATAAATGGCCATGTCTCTAAACCACAAATCGGTACCATCTGTTGCACTCGTTGCTTTTCCGGCCCCCATGTGTAAAGCTGCTGGGTTGGTTAAATTTTTACCAGTAATATCTACACTGGTAATTTTTTTGCCATCCTGAAATAAAGAAACATAACGTACCGCACCATCATTAAATAACTTAAAGGCAAGCGTATGCCATTTACCATCTCTAATTACCGCACCGGCGCTGATGGTGTAACCTCCTGCAAAACTTAAATAGTATGAATCTCCCCAGGTCATCAAATCCCATCCTGTACTATTTAAACCTTCCCTTGCACTATAGTTACTCATATTACCACAGAAGTGGGCGTAATTACTTGAGCTACTTGCAGTACTCCTTATTTTTAAAACGAAAGTATAATCGCCTGTTGTTCCAAAATCACCAATATTTGCATCAGAAAGTACAGCCACACCATTGTTTGTTGTATTTGAAGTTAGGCGAAGTGCATAACCCGTAAAAGGATAAGAACTAGGATCTGGCTGATTTATTAATGTTTTTGAAAACCTTGGGTTATAAAATGCCACATAGGTATTTCTTGAGGCATCGTTATAAATATTCGAACCTGCAGCACCACCAGATACACCTCCTCCTTTATTAGAAGCCACAACGATTAACCAGTTTTCACCAGAATAACCCTTTCTGGCTTTCAGTGCAGTTAAAATTTCACCAATATATCCATCAATAGTCTGAATAGCAGCTGCATAAGCAGGCGTACTTGCAGTATAGCCATTGGCTGCACCTGCAATATCGGCACCATGAAATTGTGCAACCACCATGGTAGGATTATTCGTGCTTAACTCTGCTACTACTCCAGCCTTTACTGCCGCATCATCAGATACATTTTGTTTTATTGTTGCATCGCCAGCCAGTTTATCGTTAAAAATAGCAGTTGACGCGATTGATACAGTTCTTGATGTACTTAGAGAGCTTTTAATACGCGTAAATATTGTTGGTGTAGTTGCCAGATTTAGTCCGGCAAAATCCTCGGTAGTCACATTACTTTTGGTATAATCGTAGCCTGTAAACATGTTCGTCCATCCGGCTGCATTAGTAATTGTATTTCGCTTATCATCAGCAAGTCCATCAAAAGTATATAACGCTTTTGCATTGATTGTTGCAATATTAGCAGGGGCAAGTGTTTTAATTGCGGCTCCTGTTACACCATCTAAGACTATATACAGCACCTTTTTTCCGGCTCCCAACCCAGCAGTATCGTTTTTAAAAGTCTGCGGCAATGTATTTTCAAAATCCTTATTACATCCGGTAGCTGTAAGGATAAGCCCAAATACGAAAGCTAAGCCTAAGCATTTCAGGGCAGTAGTTAATGTAAATCCTTTTTTCATATTCATTATGTCTGAAACTATATTGATCAATTAGAAAAAGTTAGGCGCAATAGATTGCGTGGTAAAAAGGTGTTGAAGCGCAATATATCTCCTACCAGAATTACCTGTGAGCCGGTACTGATTGAAGTTTCGAGCATATCGTAAATCGTACCTTGAAAACCTCCTGTATTGTTATAGCCAACTGCCAATTGCCCATTGCTTTCCAAAACCATAAATCCTTGCCGTAAATAATCTCCGTATTTGTTAAAAGACCCGCTAACAATTATTTTTCCGTTATTAAGTTGCCCAACAAAAGTGGTTATACCTCCGGTTATAGCCAGTGGATTGAAAGTAGTAACGTTACTACCGTTTGCATTTAATAGATTAATACCTGCTGTGTTCTTACCATTAAAAGTTGTAAACGTACCACCGATTACAATTTTATCGGTATTAGCGTTATACCTGATAGAGTAAATATCGCCGTTTGCGCCTGCTCCTATATTAAAACTGTTATCTATACTACCATCCAAGTTTAACCTAACAATTCTATTGGCCTGTACGCCATTAAATGTTGTAAAAGTTCCAGCCAGAATCAATTTCCCGTCTGTCTGCATCATGGCATCCAAAATTACACCGTTGGCTCCCACCGCACTTTGGCGTGTAGATTTGTTGTAATGAAAGGTCGAATCCATGGTCCCATCCATGTTTACCCTTACCATTTGGCGCATTCTTGTTAAATCGTAAACTTTTTCGTCGTAACTAGAGTTTGGCAGATACATTCTTTTATAATTATTAAAATTACCAACAAAGTAAACCTGTTCGCCAAAAACAAAAGTTTTTCTAACTGCACCATCTACACCGGCATTAAATGCACTAACAGTGTCGCCGTTTTTATAAACTTCCTGTGGTTTTGGATTAATAACATTGGTAAGCACTAAACTATCCAATGATCCATTGGTATTTAACCTTGCCACGTTATTTAGCGTTTGACGGTTCGGACGTGTAGAATTAAAAGCGGTAAAACTACCACCAATAATAAATTTACCTGCCTGAGTACCTGTTGCAATTCTTGTAATTGAATAAATGTATTTACCCGCACCACCTGCTGCTTTTCCAAAAGCTACCCCACTTGTGGTGTAAGCTCCATCTCCTGTTATTTGAGCAATACCTCCTATAGGTACTTTCTCTGTACCTTTTAATTCAAAATTATTAAAAGCTCCACCTACAAAGTAATTGCCATTTGGTAACCCCTCTACATCATAAACTGTACTTAAACCGGTACTATTTGTTGCTCCATTAATTATCTTCCATGTAGGGTCAACACTTACCTTCCCTCCTACTTTAACCAATGGGCCAAAAAAGCTTTGGCCTTGTGAGGTAATCCACATGCTGCCTGTACTGGCAGTAATCGGAACCTTAAAGGTTAAAGTACTATCGTTGGTAGATGCAGTAACTACTTCGGCCTCAACTTCATTAACGTACACTTTAAAATCATTGATGTACTTATTCAATCCCTTTACCTTAACAGTTAATACCTCACCTGCATTTACCACATCAGGTTCGATGGTTTTGGTAACGAAAGTGATATCCAAAGGTTTTTTACCTCCGGCGTAAGGATCTTCGGTTAGGCCATTCTGTTTTTTGCAGGAAACAAAAGCTGCAGTGAGGCATGTTGCCAAGAGCAAAAGCGCCTTATATTTATGTTTTATGTTATTTAACATTTTTATTCAATTTACGAGTGAATATTAAACTATGGCGTTGCCGGATCTATACCTGCCGATATAGCCTGTTCGATAAACGTATTTGTATTAAAGCCGAAATTGTGTTTGCTCTTGGTTAATACATGTAAAACACCGTTTGTTGGTTGTATATCCGAAGTTGCTACCGGAATATTAACCAGTGATATCTGTGGATTCGATAAATCAGGGATGTAAGCCAAATACAATTGGCGGTAACCTGCATACGCTACCCTCGATATTTCTGCTCCTGACGAATTATATACTACAGCATCGTTAAAAATTACACCAATATTCATAATCCTGTTACCATAAGATGCATAGCCCTGACCAGGATAAGCCAGATAAGATAAAGTATCGCGCTGTGGGTAATCTTTTAATCTGCTGGTCCCTTTAAAAATGTATTGAGAAAGTATGTTCTTCCATACCAATGGTTTGATTTGAGCAAGTTTAGATACCGTATCCTTACCCTGTACCCTTAAATATACATTTAATTGTTTAACAGATTTATAAATAGAACCACTGGGCGGAGCAAAGAATGTGATATTTTCTTTGCTTACTACATCAGCCATACCTGCCAATTTAATTACTGTTAAAGTGGAATCGAAAAACGGCTTTTTTTCTTCCATATATTGAAGTATGTTTCCATTGTATTTAGCCTCATGAACCCCAGTTTCCTGATAGTATTTTTTACAACTGGCTAATGCCAATAGCATACAGATTAGGGAAAACAATAGCATTTTATCTTTATTTTTCATTGTCTTATATTTTAAAAGCTAGCGAAGCTACCAGCACATCTAAATTTGTTTACTGGTAGTTGCATCAAACCTGTTAATTCCAAAAATTATTACCTATCAAATATGGGTTTGCACTACGCTCATCAGCGCTAATGGTTAATGGCCAGGTCCATGCTCCAGCATTTAGGTTAGCAACAGAAATTGGTGATTTTGTAAAATCAGAATTCACAACCCGCTTTGTTCTTACCAGATCAAAAAAGAATTGTCCTTCGCCAATCAGCTCCCTGCATCTTTCTCTATAAATTTCGTCTTTCAGATCTTGTCCACCCAAAACTATTGGAGGTGCTGTAGCAGCTTCTCTTACTCTATTGACAAAATCTCTTGCACCACCCTCATCTCCAAGCTCAGCAAGTGCTTCAGCAGTTAATAAATAACAATCAGGTAACCTGAAAATGATAGCACTATCATCGCTGGTAACAGATATTGCGGTACCTGACCCTGTTGCATAAGTATTTGCGAATTTTTTAAACTGGAAAGAGCCTGTTCCTGAATCATAATTTTCGAACCAATTGGTTAATCTCGCGTCAGGAACACCAGCAGGATATAGCTTACTAATGTAATCTTTATTATATGCCATAGAGCTTGCTGTTTTAGTTATTGTACCTCGATATGGGTAGTGAGAAAAATAATAAGAGAAACCAGCTGGCAGAGAAAAGCCTTCACCATAGTTAAAATCCTGCAATATGCCGAATAAATTTTCTGTACTCCGCCCTTTAAAAATTTTCATCGTATTTTCTGGCGTAATTGGCAAAAGCTTATAATTGCTATAGGTATCCAATTCTGCTGCTAATGTTTTTACAGCTTCATAATATTTCGTTTTATCGGCACTATCCCACGCTGCAGCCCACATATTTAAATGCATTAACAAGGCAACCGCCGTTGCTTTGGTAGGCCTAAATCCATTTGACGAAACATCACTATAAACGGTAGGCAAATCAGCTTTTGCTGCTGTCATATCTGCAATACATTTTTTCATTACTTCCACCTGAGCAGTCCTGGCCAATGGCGTGCTATGGTAAGCTTCTGTGTAATAAACTGCATCGCCAAATAACTTACAGATAAACATATAGCTTAGATTTCGTAAAAACACAGCTTCTGCTTTGTACCTTCTTCTATCTACGTCCGGCAAGCTGGATGATGGTACCTTATCAATTTCGAAATACATAATATTTGCAGCGGCTATCACGTCGTACCACTCTTTCCAGCTCATAATTTTTTTCATCAAATTATCGTAACGTTTGTTACTGGAAATAATGAATTTCATATTGTTACCAATTAAGGCATTAAAGGTATTGGCCCCATCATTATCTATGCTCAATACATTTATACTATTACCCCGAATTTCTAATGCGGGGAAAAAAGCACGATCATCACCACTAAAAAACTGAGGAGTACCTGCTACTTTTGATCTTAAACGGGCATAAATACCATTTGTAAACCCTTCTACCTCTTCACGTGTTTTCCAAAAATTATTACCCGACTGAGCTTCAATCGGTGTTACATTAAGAAACTTTTTACATCCAGTAGTGGCAAAAACCACTATAGCAAACAGGATTATATATCTAATATTTTTCATTTTCTTACAATTTTAAAACTCAATGTTTAAACCTAATGTAAATTGTCTTGGCGAAGGGTAACCTCCAGAGTCATCTCTACCTAAACTCGTTACATTTTCAGGATTAGGACCACTATAGCGGGTAATAAAACCAAGGTTGGCCGCTGTAGCATTGATACTTACCCTGTTCATCCCGAATTTACTGGTAAAGCTTTTATTCAGGATATAGTATACCTTTATCGAGTTTAGCTTAAAATATGAGCCATCTTCCTGAAAAACAGTTTGATTAAGTCTGTACGGATCGATAATTCCTGCACGCACAAAGTCGAGTGGGTTACCATAAGTCGCCATATCGCCAGGTGCACGCCAGTAGTTAAGCTGATCTAAAGGCACCAAACTACCCGATTTTAAGGGGTTATTATAAGCCGGAGAACTAAAATTCTGGAACTGTTTTGCCAATGGATTATTAATAATATCGCGAATTAGGGTAAATGAGGTATTAATCTCTAAACTCCAGTTTTTCCATTGCAGGTATGAATAAAATCCGCCCGTAATTTGTGGTTGAGAGTTACCAGCAATAACCCTGTCGTTACCATCAAGTACATAGTTACCGTCTAAATCGGTAAAAATAGGGTCGCCTGCTCTAAAATAATTTAGTCGGCCTGTACCACCAACGCGATATGGTAAACCTGTGTTCGGATCAACAGGAACCTGAGCATTAGTTGAATATACCCCTTTAGTATTAAACAGGTAATTAGAAAGTGAATTGGTACCTAAACGATAATAAATATCCTGGCCTAAATCCCTGTCATAATAAATAAAATCCCTTAAACCATCTGGCAGCTGTGCCAAAACCTCTCTGTTTATGGCAAAATTCCCTGATATTGTCCATTTGAATGGGCTGGTAGGATTCAATGGGCGGGCAGTTGCCTGAAATTCCCAACCGTAATTTACATTACTGATCTCGTTAGATGCAATAGTTGAAAATGAATTGGTGCCCGAGATATTTTTATACCTAAAAATATTATCGTTTTGTTTATAATAGGTATCAAAATTTAATGAAAAGCGATTTTGAAATAAGCTAAAGTCAACACCGGCATTATAAGTAGTAGCTTTAGTTGGCTGCAAATCTAAATTAGGCAACCTTTCCAGATCTAAAAGTATTGAATTGCTATTGTTGTAACGTGGGCCTCCTGCATATTTACCATAAGCATCGAAAACACCTCCAACAGGCTGAATATTGGAACCATAACTTAAACGGAGATCTGCATAATCAACCCATTTAATGTTCTCCATAAACTTTTCTTTGTTGAAGTTCCATTTTAACGCAATGGATGGATTAGCGATATAACGGGCATTTTCTCCGTTAGCAGAATTTGCATCCAAACGATAGTTAATATCTAAAACGTATTTTTGTTTATAGTTATAAGAAAATGCACCTGCAAAGGCTACACTTCTATCGTCTCTATAATCAATAGTCCCCCCCAATGAGGTCAGATAATCAGTCATATTAGTTAAGGGTCCTCTTAACTGATCGTTCACTCCTTTTTGATTCAAAATTGCATCGGCCTTAAAAAAGCTCGAATTGATCTCGGTAAAAGCAAATAAATTGAAGGTGTGAGAATCTTCACCAGCTGCATCTTTCAGGCCATAAACATAAGAAAACTGGTTACGGTTATACAATTTGGTAGCACGATCGTTATAAGTATAATACTGCGATTGATTACCATTTAAAGCGGCTGGCGAAAAATTATCTTTTGTATTAGAGTTATTGGTATAGTTTAAGAAGGTTGCGATTCTGAAATTTCTAAAAACTTCGTATTCTGCGTTAATGGTGGCAAAAGTTTGTAAAGATTTATTATCGTTATCAGTTTCAAGCTGTGCCAAAACACCACTTTGTGATGAATACAACGATGGCGATGGCAGTAATGTTGATGCAGTACCCGTAGTTGCCAAACCACTATTTAGTAAACCATTGCCACTACCGGTTTGTACTTTTTGAATGGAGTTTTGTAATTGCCCAACCAATTTAAACTTAGGAGTTGGGTTATATTGCATATTCATATTCAAATTATACCTTGAATAACCTGTATTCTCTTGTATACCCGTTTCATCAAAAGCACCTAAGCCCACTTTATAGTTGAAGGCCACATCACCACCTGATATGTTTATATTGTGGCTTTGGTTAAAAGTATTTCTGTAAAAATAAGATTGCCAATCGGTAGAATTATTAAAGTATGCATTTAAACTATCGGCCAGAATCGGCGATGAATTAATTAAATCGATCGCATGGTTATAGGTACTATCGTTCTGCAAAATCTGCGAAATACGTAACAATCTCTCGCCCTTACCGCCAACGACAGTACGCAATTGAGGCACCATTGAGAAAAATGAAGCACCCGTATAGCGAACAACAGGCACTTTTGAGTTACCACGTTTCGTAGTCACCAAAATTACCCCGTAAGCACCTCTAGATCCATATAGCGCAGTTGCTGCTGCATCCTTTAATGTTGTAATATCTTCTATATCTTCTGGTGGAATCTGAGAAATCGGCGATACACCTGGGCCCGCTTGCTGGAAACCATAAGAATAGTTCGTATTATCATCAACAGGTACACCATCAATCACAAATAATGGTGAAGTTGGTGTTAAGAAACTGGAACTACCTGAACCCGAAACATTGATATTGGATATACCGCGTAATGTAATTGAACCTCTAAAACCTGGTGCGCCTGTACTGTTCTGAATATTCAAACCAGCTACTTTACCTTGCAAAAGTGACATCACATCACTTGCCGGCTGTCCCTGGATATCTTTACCTGAAATGGTTACAGTAGATCCTGTTGTTAGGGTTCTTGTTTTGGTTTGGTAACCTGCAGTAACGGTTACCTCTTTAAGTGTATTATTATCGCCCTGTAAAGTTATATTAATTACAGTTCTGTTATTTACCTTAATGGTTTGCGTTACATAACTTAAATATTTAAAGGTAATTTCTGCATTTGAGGCCACAGTTACCCTAAAACGTCCTTCTCCATCTGTTTGGCCTAAAACCTTGCTTCCGCTTAAGATACTTACGCCCGGCATGGTTTCTTTCTTTTTCGATTCACCGTCATAAACCATACCCGTAACAGCAATTTGCTGTTGAGCCAAGGCAAAATTGTGCAAACCAAAAATCAATAAAATTACTATACTGTAAAAATACTTCATTGGAAATATATTTTGTTTTGATTTAGTTAGTTTCATCAGTCGTTATCAAATTTTGGTTTGTCGTTCTTAAACTGGAATATAATTTCCCAGTCACCCTCTTCATAAATCTTAAAATTTAACGCAACATAACAGTGAAGTAAAACAGCTCCAAAGGCCTGCCTGTCAAACCTGAATACAACCCGGGCAGCACTGCCATCCGTGGTCGTATATTTAGTTGGATATGCAGTTAATGGAATTGGATAGGCTACATCAAATTTTACTTTAGTAGCATCCTTAATCATGTTAAAGCCATGTACCAGATTACCCCAATCTGTTAGTGCAAATTTATTGGGATCGATAGTTTGCGCCAGTGTATCCACAAATTTGAAACTGATACTGTGGCCTGAATAACCTGGTAAACCTTTAGGGAGTTTATTGAAGGTTACCCTTACATCACTTGATGATAAAAACTGATTGGTTTTAACGCCAGTGATAAATAGTCCTGATGGGCTAACAGATGTAGAAGTTCCCTGCCCTGTTATCGGATCTAAAGGAGATGGCTCATATGGGCGCTCCCTGAAGGGCGTGAGGCGCATATTCTGAAAATATTTTCGTCCACCCGTATTTGACATTTCAACGTCGAAAACATAACCAGAGTCTGGCTGGGCTTTAATCATATTGGAATTGGCTTCTGCCCACATTAAGAATTCGCCAGAATGCGGACGTACTTCGAACAAAGGATGGTTTTCAATTACACGCTTGGCTTCAATCTCAGCAAGCGACTTCTCAGTCCCATCGTAAGCGGTTTTCCATACTTTTACCGGATAAAGTTTGGTTAACTCTGGTGCTGGCTCTCCGCCAAAAGTACGCATGTTCACAATTTTAAAATCCAAAGGCCGACTAGAGTTACCGTAGGTAAAATTGTTGGTAAATAAAGTGTTCCTTCCTAAAGTAGGCTGATATAGATATTGGGTGTATTGGCTATCATTAGCAATAGATAATCTATTATCAGGTAAATTTTTCTTGCATGATGTCAGTAAAAGCATCAGGCTTGATAGCATGATCCCCATACTAAGGATGTATTTATTAGTTTTCATCTTCATAAGGCTATTGATCTAATCTGGCGGTAAATTCATCAAATCCGAAATTGTGTAACGGACTCAAAATATTAATGGTAGCATTATCAGCTTTGATATTAACTGCATTGGTTTTTGTTGTTATCCAGGCTAGTTTAATAGTTGAACCGTACATATCACTGTATTCGAGTGTTGTGGCACCTCCTCCTACATACCCCGAAGCGTTTGATTTTACGGCCTTAATATGCATAGGGTAGTTAATGCCTATTGTATTTAATGCAATACCATCAACACTGTTGATATAAGCATCAGTAGTTCTGTTACCCCTGATAATATACTTGCTGAGCATATACAACAGCTGAACCGGATCAGCAGTACTTAAATAAATTGGTGCTTTACCCGCAGCCTTTCTGGTTTGGTTTAAATATTTTACTGATGCAGCAAAATTTTCGTTTACAGGTGCAAATAGGGTTACCTTTTGATTGGTTAAAGAATCTTTTACAAACGGAAAACGATCCAATACCAGTAAAAGTGAATCAAAAGTATTAGGCTTCGATTTTAAATAATCCATTGCTGAGCCTTTAAACGTTTGTACTGTATTGGTATAATCGTAATAAGTCGAATCGCTTTTCTTGCAAGCACTTAAATAAATGCCCATTACTGCTAACAGCAATAATAAGCTACTCTTATATGATTTCTTTTTCATGATCTTTTTAATGGTTATTGCCAATATGGATTTTGAGTAACCGATGAATTGGCATTGATTACATCTTGCGATACGGGCCAGTAAATGCCACCAGCGTTTTCGAACTGCTTAAAAGTAAGTGGGGTACCATTTTTCGTAATAAATGTGCCATTAGAATTTTTAATCCTGTTATATCTCACTATATCGTACCATCTCCATCCCTCGCCCATCAACTCTCTTCTGCGTTCTTGAAAAATGGCATCGATTAAATCTTTACCTGATGCGGGATCGTATACAATTGGTCCCCTTAAATTTGCAGCTCTGTTTAAGGCATTAATAGCTTCGGTGCGTTGCCCCAATACGGCACATGCTTCCGCTCGGAGTAAAGTAATCTCTTCTAAACGGCTAAACACCATCGAAGAACTATAAAATGTAAAATTACCCTGTGTTTCTGCCTGAGTACCCACAACTTTAATTTTGCTAAAGATTGGTTGTTCGGATGCGAAGTTTGTAAAGTAGTTTGTTCTGTAGTATCCAGAATTACCGATCATACTAAATCTTAAATCCTGCGGATCGGTAAATATTTTCAAGATACTATCCTTGGGTACAAACATTTCAGGTGTTTCTTTCGGAATGAACGGTGCAGCCAATGTAAGCTGTTCGATATGTCCGTTAGCTGTAGATAAACCATTACCAGCCTCAAAAGGGAAACCCACCATTAAAGTTGCACGTTTAAAGGCAAATGGGCTATAGTAGTTAACGTTATTGGTAAGTGCATCCATATCGATATAATCTAAAGGATTGGCACCGTCTACGTAGTACTGGGTTGATTGATTATCCAATACAAATTTTGAATAATTGGCAGCATCGAGATAATTACCCTGCCATGCAGCAATATGCGCTAATATAATATAGGCTGATAATCTGGTAAATATAATACCATTCCACGTTGGCCAGTTTCCACCATAATACAAACCAGGTAATATTGGATCAGTACCACCATACCTGAAAGGAACTACCTGTGCGGCAGCCAATACCTCGGTAGTGGCAAATTGCAATACTTTCTCTTTGTTTGTTCTTGGTAATTTAACAAAATCACCATCGTGAGAAGAGGTTAGCAAAGGTACATCGCCCCAAATCCTTACCATATAGAAATAGGCAAAGCCTCGTAGCATTTTTGCCTGCGCTATATCTACATTATTATTGATCTGTGTATAGCGCGGATCTTTACCTACTATTTCTTTCGAACGCTCGATAAATATGCTTGCTGCATTAATAGCAGCATAAAACCTACGCCAATTGGTAATCCTGTTAATAACAGGATATTGTGCATTTAGCTGCCCGGTAACAATCGACTTCAGATCTGCTCTATTGGTTATTGCAAAATCGCCCTGACGCAAATCGCCCATTAACCAATGCGTGTTATCAGAAACTGTAGCAGAGCGCAATAAGCCATATACAGAAAGTAAATTTGCCCTTGCATCTTCTAAAGTTTTCCAGTTGCTTTCTTCTGTAGCTAATCTTACTGATTGCGTATCATCAATTTTCTTACAGGAGAAATTGCCAATAACTATTAAGCTTAATATTAAAGCAAGCGTAATTTTATGGCAGATACTAATTTTATAATTAGAATATTTCATATTAATAATGTTCATATTTTATAAATCCAGTTTGAAGCCTACAACGAATGTTCTTGGGATAGTGATATTTGCACCATCGTAAATGCCGTTGTAATTGATCAGTTCCGGATCAACACCCGAAAAGTCGGTTAGCGTAAATACATTTAATGCTGTAGCATATAAATATGCTCTTCTCATTTTTCCGCCTGCCTTTTTAAAGAAACCTACTTTACTAAAATCGTAACCAAGCGTAACTGATCTTAATTTCACATATGAAGCACTTTCTAAAAACAGGTCCTGATCGGTACGATAGGCATCTACAGGGCTCCAGGGATTATATATTGGATAGTTTTTCTGATTATCAAAAGATTGCCAAGACGACACTTCTTTGACCGAATTTATATCATTACCAGCTTCACGATTAACAAAACCATAACGGGTAGCTTCGTACTGATTAATGGCTTTCTGACCGGCAGCAAATATAAAATTGAAGTTTAAATCGAAATTTTTATATGCAAGCGTATTGTTCCATCCACCAACAAACTTGGGTAGTCTGTCGCCGGTTAATACTTTGTCTTTACTGTCAATCTTGTTGTCGCCATTGTAATCAACCCATCTAGGATCGCCAGCTTTCATTGGTATACCGTTAAAAGTCCTACCTGCAGGCACTTCTGCATCGGTATTATAAATACCTTCATTAGAATACAACCAATAGCTGCCAACTGATTTACCTACCTGAAGCTTATTGTCATTCTGATAAATTAATTCATTCACACCTTGTGGTAAAGCCGATAGTTTATTTTTATTGTAGCTAAGATTTAAGCCTGTATTCCAGTTCAAGCCATTTTGCTTTTGTAAAACCAATCCGTTTACTAAAAGCTCAATGCCTTTGTTGTTAATATCCATCCCTGATTTATACTCGGTAGAATAGCCGGTTTCTACCGCTACAGGTAAACCAATTACATTATTTTTATCGTTACGGTTATATACTGTAAAAGCTGTATTTAAGCGACTGTTTAAAAAAGAAGCATCTAAAGTTACACTGGTTCTATCAGCAAAAGGTAAGCTGATATTATAACCAATGAAACCACTGTTATAAGGACGGTTAATACCTAGTAAACCACCATATCCTGGTATTGTTGGCTCTTCTTCCCATCCGTTTTCCGAACGATATTGTGGACCGGCTGCAAAGCGGTCATCCTGGAAAATCCTTAAAGTTCTTCCCCATGAAGCGCTTAAGTGTAAAGCATCCACCCCTTTATTATCTTTTAAGAACTGCTCTTTAAGGTTGATATTTGCACTAAATGCTGGTGTTGTTACCCACCGGCTATCTGGCTGACCGTTAGAAGTACCGTCCCTTCTTAGCAAAGCACTTAGTGTTAATAGATTTTTATAGGCATATTTAGCTGAACCATAAAACGACATTAAATTATTGCGTTCTTTATCTATATACCTGAAAACATAAAAGTCGTTTTTAGCTAGCACATTTAAATAATCCGGATTATCAAAACCGCCTATGGTTTGTCTTGCATCAACAAAAGATAACTTTACATAATCATTCGGTCCATTATATGCTCTTGCATAATTGTATTTGTAGGTATCTCCCTGTAAGCTTTGTCCGAGTTCAAAATCAATTTTATTATTCTTATTGACCTCATATTTATAACTAATACTATTGTTAAGAGAAACCCGCTGGCTATAGCCAAAGTAATTAGAAATATAGCTTACACCTGCTAACAATGAAGATGGAATAAAGTAATCGCGAATACCTTCATTGTAGTTAAATAAGCCACTACTGGTAATCACAAACTTATTAACCTTAGCAGTTAACGACAGGCTACCATTTAACACAGTTGACCTATTGTTATCTACATTTCTATCATTCTCAGTTAGATAAGAAGCGTAAGAATTGGCATTTGGGGATAATGGACTACTCAAATCAGGAATATAACGCGTTTCTGCAAAGCGATCGCGTAAACTTTTGTTTCGGGTACGATCTAAACGGGCAGTATTAACTGTACTTGATACTGTAAGCCATTTAAATGGCGCCATGTTTATTCCGAAAAACAGGTTATACCTGTTCATAGCAGTATTGTCAGCATTCCCGGCGTTCTTGGTACCAGAACCAAAAAATCTAAAATTCGCTCTTTCCGATCCTCCGGTAATACCCAAATCAGCTGAAAATGTAGGCGTATTTTGATAGTATAAATCTGTCCAGTTTGATGGGCCAAAATAAGCCACATTTGTCGAATCTCTCAAGTAAGAAGCAGGGCTACCAGCTGGATTGTATTTTTTATAAAACTGATTACGGAAATTGTTTTCATAAACACCATTAACAGTATTTACTTTCGGCGCAGTTACATAACCAAAATAAGAGTTTAAACTAATATCTCTTAGTCCACCTCTTGCATTTTTAGTAGTTATATATATAGCCCCATTTGCTGCGTTTGGTCCAAGTTTAGCTAACTCGAAAGGATCTTTAATAACAGTAATCGATTGAACATTATTAATATCTATTTGCGATAATAAATTTGTTGCCGGACCGATTCTGTTGTAGTCGTATTTCTGCACATCAAATGCAAAAGGGTTATCAGCTACTAAAGGCACACCATTTAAATAAACAGCTGGCTGTAAAGCATAAATATCTTTTTTATTAAATAATAAACCAGATGTACCTTGGATAATAATACTTTGTTCGGTTCCAGGCTCGCCATTTGGCTCCTGCACGTAAACTCCTGCTAAATTTCCTTTAATAATCTGTTGTAATGACAAATTTGGAACCGGCGTTGCCGAACGGATGTTAATCGTATCGCGTACAGCCTTAAATTTCTGCAACGCCTTAATCATTTGCCCAATTGTATCTGTTTTTACAGAAAATGTTCCTGGCTCCTTCTTAGTTTTCGTAGTATCCTGCTGAAAAGCAAAATACAGTCTATTACTCCCTTTTACCACTACCGTATTGGCATGTAAGGCTTGAGATCCAAAAACAGATAAAAACAAGGCAAAACAAATGCTTGTGTAAATTTTAACCATTTGAATAGTTTTTATTAAATTTTTAGTGTTAAATGAAAATGCAATCGCTAAAAGACCGGCAACTGATAGTTACTGGTAGAAAATTTTGGGCACAAGAATGCCTGTGGACAAAGCGTAAAATTTTTGAACATGGTATGGGAGTTAGTATGATTAGTTATAATTCTTAACTACAAAAAGATGTGTTAAAAACCTTTGGTTGTTTGTTATTTCTTAAAAGAATACCTGGAGACAAAGTGTAAAGCTTTTGATCATAGAGTTTAATTAGGATTAAATATTAATCCTTGCTGCAAAAAAAATTGCAACAAGAACCATTAGTTATTGTTTGTTTGCTGTTATTCCCCCGGTAGAGGTTATATTGTTGTTTTCGCTAATGGTGTTTCAAGTGGTTAGCAAGAAACATTTTTAGCTGGTTGTACTAATAAAATATTTGGCTCGTTATATTTTTGTTAATGCAAGATATAGATTAAGAAAGTTCGTTTTTCATTTTTCTTAACGCAAACGTTTGCCTAATAAATGCCTTTAAAACAAACTAAAGCAACATAAAAGCTTTAGCGCTTAAATAATAACTAACAATTCTTATCGATTTTTAAAGAGATATTCCTTTAACCAATGGCAAAAAACAACAAACGTTAAAATGACAATATAATTTAGGAAGCAAACATTAAAATGTGAAGGATAATAAGCTAATTTTTAGGCTTTTGACAACAGTGCAAATCAGAATGAGAAAGTGCAATAAAATTATTTACACACAATTTAAGCGCAAACGTTTGTTTTTAACATATAAAAAGCAATAAAAAACAACACAAAAAACTAATAATCAATATATTACAATATTAAGACAGTAAAAAAAGAATACACACAATACCTAAAAACAGGTACGGTTAGGGCTACATTTTAAGCCAAAATCATCAAATATTTCAAACTAAAATTTGCTGCGCAACAACTGTTGAGGCAGCTTCACAAAAATCGAGTCCCGAATAATCCGGATTATAGCCTCCCATGTATGGAACAGCCATCAGATAGATTCTATCGCAGTTATTCCCTTTCTTATCAACCAGCTGAAAATGATCGTTTATGGTAATACCCGGTACGTTTAAATAGTATTCGCCGGCAATTACCCTCACTTGTTTATTACCAGCAGCCTTAGCTTTCTGACCCATGTCTGCTGATTTAAAAGCAAGCCTGGCCTGACTGATTTTACCGCTTTTAACCAAACTTTTAAAAGGAAAATCATGAACAGAAAGGTGGGGCTGCCCAATGCAATCAACAAATGTTTTAAAATGGCTTACAACCTTTTTATTCTGGCTGTTGTAATAATGATAATTAGCCCCTCCTTTTTTAAGCGGTTTAACTTCACTGTCTTCGCCAACTTCAACAATATCTAAAATCCCTGCATCGTGCAGGGCAAACAGCATCCTGCATGAGCTTTGAGGAACAAATGCAATAACAATAGATATTAAGGGCATTAATACTTTTTGCAATCGCTCCATATCTTCGGCTGATAAATATTTGGCGGGATAATTCATCGTAAAACTTAAAATGGCCAATGCCTCTTTCCAATAAACCGATTCTCTTTTACGTATGGACTTTTCTGCTTCTATATATTCTTGTTTAAAAAGCTCGAAAGGTTCTTTTTTTTCCCTGTAAGCCATCATGTTTTCGACAAATTCCTCCAGTGTTAAATCCTTTATTTTTTTGTAAAAATCTGGATCTTCTTTAATGAACCTGGCTTTAAAATTCTCCTCAAATAAAAAGTCAAGGCTTACAAAGCCACCATTTGCTTTAATATATTTCTGAATTTCTGTTTTGGGTAAGGTTTCGTCTTTACCTAAATGCGGGTCTTCTAAATGAAACCGGACAGCAGGTAACAAGCCATTTCTTGAATGCATAATGAGCTTAAATCCTTCACTATCCTCGTTAAGCTGATAACTGAGCTTTCCTTCTTTATTTTCTACAAACTTACCGTTTGCTTTAGCCAGTGTTCGCACAGCATCAATAGCAGTTAGCGATGACCCCATTAAGCCAACAGGATGATTAAGCTTTAACAACATTTTTTTGGGCGGATAGGGCGAATCGAAATACCCCTCGATTTTACCTTCGTATTTTTTGGGCCAGTTGTGACCTGTACAAATAATTAAACTATCAAAATCAAGCCAGCCACCTTCCTGCAGTTTTACAGCTACCTCATTTTTACGCGGATGGTCGATCACATCTTCAACCACGGTATTGAGGTGCACCCTGGTGATAATCCCTTTTTTAGCAGCAAAACTTCTTAATAGCTCAAATTGTGCTTTCAGGTATTCACCGAAAAATAACCGCGGCAGCACTTTATATTCATTAAAATTTTCAGGATTGATATTAAACTTTTTCAACAAAGGTTTTGGGGCTGTTTTAACCCAGTCTGCTATGGAATTAAAAATAACCGGAATTTCGTTATCGGAAACATTGGTAATGTGCTCGTCGTTTGCTCCTTCGGCACTATAAGGCATACCAACTCCCAAAGCATCCTTTCGCTCAAAAATATCGATTTGCAGATCTTTCCTTTTCGATTCTACAAGTCTTTTATACATAAAAAGCGCACTTGGTCCGCCACCAATGATAGCAACCCGCTTATTTAATTTTCCCTTACCCATTAATTAATGTGATTTGTAAACCTTATAATCTTTAAAAGCTAAAATTGTTTTAGCTCAGGGAAAATTGCCAATCTTATTTCTTTTCAGAAACCAATCGTAACAAATCTTGTTAGTTTTATCGGACATCAATACGTTTGACAACAAAATGGAGGAAAAAGGACTAACACCACCCAAATTGTTTATGATTTTACTGGGATCGAAAGCCCCTAAAAGAAATGTAGAGCAACATGATTATTTTTTTGGGATAGCACACAGTTTAAAGGAATTGATACCGGATATAAAAGCTTTCTGGCCCGAAGCCGGCAGCAGCATCCACCTCGATGGTTGGCGCGAAGTAAATTATGTGGATGGATACCGGATTAAAGTAATGCCGCGCAGTAACGAAACATCCACCGGTACAAAGAAACTCTTTTTCATCAACCTTGGCGGATATCAATCAGGCTTGCTTTACGAACAGCATTACATTGTACTATCGGTACACGATGAGCGGGCACAAGCCATACAGGAAGCTAAAAAGACTTTATTTTTTAAAACGAACTCCATCAAAGGCGCCAATTCGCATATTGATGAAAAATATGGAATTGACGTTGATGATATCTATAAAATAGAAGATATATTGAGTAAGGAGGCCAGGAAAAAATACCAGATAGAAATTACAGAATCAACCGGCTTACCAGAAGATGAAATTCATTTAGGTTATTTTAAACTGGATAAACTTTAATTATTTTTTGGCCAGGGTTTTTAACCATTTAACCAGATCAACTGCTGCCTTATCGTTTTCGAAACCCATTTCTTTAGGCAAACGGCCATTTACGTATTCATCGTACAACCATGGATCGGCGATGGCCACTACATTACCTTTACCATATTTTGCAGCAGCAATAACGGTAGCACCGGCACCATTTTTTAATACTGGTTTGGCAGCGCCTTTGGTTTCGATAGCGCACACATCTTTCATGAAGATTTTTGAAGCAGTTTTAAATACCGGGTTGTTTTTGGTTACAATAGCACCATCTTCAAAATGTGCATCATCAATAACATGGTTTTGCATCTCATTGCTAAAATGTATGCCAAATTTATTGGCCAGCTTATTAAAGTGTGGCAGTTCTACATTGGCGCTATCGTTAGCAAACATCACCAATACCCCGCCCTGTTTTACCCAGGTAGCAATGGCCTTGATGTGCTCGGCTTCTATATAATTTGGTTTTGGGTTTTCTTTTGGCCTGTCAGGATCGACAATTAAATAAACATCACTTCCTTTTAAATTTGCTGCTGTAGGTGCGGTTTCCAGCGAGTCTAATTTAAAGCCCTCTTTCTTAAAAGTATTGCCCAAAATAGAGAAACCACTGCTTGCGCGCTCGCTCCACAGGTAGTGGAAACGGATTTCTTTTCCCTGTTTATCTTTACGGGTTTCGCGGTTAAAAAAGTAATCGAGTGTAACGGTTTGTGCACTGGCTGCAATTGATGAAGCAGTTAATAGGCCCGCTACACAAAATCTAAAAAGTAATTTCATAAAAAGAGTATGATTAGAAAACCAAAAGTATAAATTTTAGTGGTAATCAATTCATCCGCTACCAAATTTCAACCGCATTGATACATTTTTAACCTGAATTGAAATATAATAGGGTTGATTAACGCATTATACAAGAATATGAGATTTACGGGAAAAATTTTGGTTTATAATTTCCCGCAGATTTTATTAATAGCACGATTTATTAAATAGATTGAAAAATCAGCTTTCACCAATCTACTTGCAACTCTGCGCTTCAATCTGCATGCTTTGCGGAAAAATTTCAGCTTATCATCTCCCGCTGATTTAAGGTGATACCGCAGATATTATAAATTTAAAGCCTATTAAATGCATTATATATGTTAAACCTTTTATCATTTTATAGCTCTGCGTTTCAATCTGCGTGCTTTGTGGAAAAATTTCAACTTATCATCTCCCGCTGCTTTAAGGTGATACCGCAGATATTATAAATTTAAAGCCTATTAAATGCATTATATATGTTAAACCTTTTATTATTTTTTAGCTCTGCGTTTCAATCTGCGTAATTTGCGGGAAAAATTTCAACTCATAATCTCCCGCTGATTTAAGAGGATGCCGCAGATACTATAAATTTAAAGCCGATTAAATGCATTATATATGTTAAACCTTTTATCATTTTATAGCTCTGCGTTTCAATCTGCGTAATTTGCGGGAAAAATTTCAACTTATCATCTCCCACTGCTTTAAGGTGATACCGCAGATATTATAAATTTAAAGCCTATTAAATGCATTATATATGTTAAACCTTTTATTATTTTTTAGCTCTGCGTTTCAATCTGCGTAATTTGCGGGAAAAATTTTGGCTTCCTTAATACCGCCTTTTATACCAGGCTACTACAAAAAAGCCAACAATTAATACCGTGGCGGTTACTTGTCCTATACTTTCTAAATCGAGATCGAACATTGTATTTATTTTATTAATTCATCCGTAACTGTTCGCCTTTTGCGGTAATGGCTACCGGACTGCTTGCCATAAAGCCCTGTGGAACTTTAGGGGCGATCCAGGTAGATTTAGGTGGCAAAAACTCAGCTCTTTCTGCTGCTGCAATAAAAGCATCGGCCGTCATGGCAAAAAGAGAAAAACCAATTGAGCGGTTATCATTGCTCAGTTCGCTGAGAAACTGTGGCCATTTGCAATCCGGAAAACAAGTTAACCGCTCATCTTCCTTAGGCTGGTGTATCCCCAAGACTTCCGAAAGAATCATATCCTGCAAAATCACTGTATCGGGTTTGGCAGACAGCGTATCCCAGGCTTTATTTAAATCGAGCTGATACCACTCTCCCTGAAAACAAAGTCCCAGCCTGTTTTTCTGATCGGGCTTGTAAGGTTTATTATTGGGGATTTTTGAAATGTAATAATACTGCCCAAGCTTTTCCATCAGTACTGGCCAGGAAATGTTGGTAGCAGAAACAATCCTGTGGAAAGGCGCTATCGAAATTACATCGGCAGAAACAAAGAGTGAGCTGATTTGCTGCGGAATATTTTTTTGGAGCGAACAGGCAGCTTCCAGCCGGTGATGCCCATCGGCCAGGTAAACGGCTTCAATTGCTTTAAACTGGTGCACAAATTTTTCAATCACCTCTTCTTCCAGTACCTGATAAAGAAAATGTCCCATTTGAGACCACTCGGTAGCCAGCGGTTTGCGTGTGCGCACCACGTAATCAATCAATGCATCTAAAGCTTTATCTTTTTTATGCACCAATAATATGGGCGACTTTTCTGTGGTTTTACTTCTCCTGTCGGCTTTCAGTGATTCAACTTTCGATGATACAGTTTCTTCGTGACGCTTAATGGCTTCTGCTGCCGTTTCAGAAAGATCAATAGTGGCCCAAACACCGCGCATTACACCAGCATCGCCACGAACTTCATAAACATAAATGGCCGGTTGATCGTCCAAAGCACATCCAAACAAATTAATGATATCTTCAAAAGAAAGCTGTTCATTTTTATGCCCCTTACCATTTACCTGGTCAGAGATCATCAGATCAAAAATGCCTTTCCCTGGCCTTAATGCCTTTAAAGGAGAAATTTTTATCATCTTTTTATAGATTTATTCGAGTTCAAGAACTGTTTTATCACTATATATTTTTTCGAAACTGACCATAGCTTCTACCAATACGGATACACTTGATAAGGGAAGCGCATTATAAAGCGATGCACGGAAGCCGCCAACAGTACGGTAACCTTTTATCCCCACGATGCCTTTTTCTGCAGCAAATTTTAAAAATGCAAGTTCTGCATCTTTATCAACTGCCTGAAAAGTAACGTTCATCCGCGAGCGGTGTGCAACCTGTGCAGTACCGTAAAAAAGCGGATTTCTGTCTATTTCAGCATATAGTAATTTGGCTTTCTCTATATTTCTAAGTTCTATTCCGCTTACCCCACCCTGATCTTTAAGCCATAAAAGATTAAGCATGGCCACGTAAATAGAAAATACAGGAGGTGTATTGTACATGCTCATGTTATCGCGAAATACCCGGTAGTCGAGCATAGATGGAACTTCTTTCTTTGCACGATCGAGGAATTCGTTTTTAGCAATAACCAAAGTCATGCCTGCCGGCCCCATGTTCTTTTGTGCACCTGCATAAATCAGGTCGAAATCATTTACATTAATCTTTCTCGAAAAAATATCTGAAGACATATCGCATACCAGCGGAACGCCAGCGGCTGAAAAATTAAATATCTCTGTTCCTTCAATCGTATTATTTGAGGTATAATGCAGATAGGCAGATCCGGCATCTACATTGGGGTGATCTGGAATATAGGCATAGTCTTTATCTTTCGAAGATGCTACAACATCAACTTCACCAAATAATTTAGCCTCTTTAATGGCTTTTATTGCAAAATAACCGGTATCGAGATAAGCTGCCTTTTTCCCTTCACCTAAAAAACTCATCGGAATCATGGCAAATTGCGTACTGGCCCCACCCTGTAAAAAAAGCACCGAATAGTGATCGGGAACCGACAGCAACTCGCGCACCAGCAACTGTGTTTTAAGTACCACCTCCTCAAATTCGGGCGAGCGGTGCGAAACTTCCAAAATAGACAATCCCATTCCGTTCCAGTTGATAACAGCCTGGGCAGCTTGTTCCATTACAGCCGATGGCAATATGCACGGACCGGCGCCGAAATTGTGTTTTTTATCCATGAGAGAAACAATATTTGGTAAAATAATTTATGCTATAAAGATCAGTAGTTAAGCAAATTATAAAGCAACAAGCATTTTTTTTGGTAAAAATTATTTTTTTCAAACACCCCTGCATCCCAAAAATTTGGTTTATCTGATTCTAAAAACCAGCTAACAGAATATAATTTTTATTACATCTTACAAAAACCACACATAATTGTAAAAAATACACTAAGCAAAACCACTAACACCGGCATTAAATCAACTTAAATATAATTATTTTACCTATTTTTAGGCTTCACAAAAGCGAACAAAAAATATACAATTATACACTAAGTATTTACATGCAGTCACCAAAAGTTGATCAGACCGATATTGAAATCCTTAACCTTTTACAACGCGACGGATTATTAACGTACAAGGAAGTTTCGGGGAAGCTTAGAAAAAGTATGACGCACATTGTTGAGCGTATTAAAAAGCTACGAACAAATGGCTACATCAAATCGACAGTAGCTTTGGTAGATATTGACAAGCTGAGATCACATTTCATAGCCTTTCCGCACATTCAGCTTAACCTCCATTCTGAAGATGTGATCAGGGCTTTTAAAGCCGAAATGGAAAAATACCCTGAAGTAATGGAATGCTATCACCTTACCGGGCATTTCGATTTTATGCTAAAGGTAGCCATGCCGGATATGGTTTCGTACAACAATTTTTTGAGGGATAATATTGGTACACTGGCCTATGTAGGCAATATCCAGAGTTTTTTAGTGCTTTCGCAATCGAAGGCGGAGACGGCTTATGCATTATAGGTTCATTTGTCATTGGTTCATTAGCTGGTCGCTTTATTGGGTTAACTGGTTAATTGTTTAAATCGGTTAACTGAACTTACCTGATGGCTACTTTAAGCAGCGTACAACGTCTACTGCAATTAACCCGTTAAACAAAAAAACCGGAACAATCAATGCTCCGGTTTTTACCTGTTGGATAATCAGACAGCTTATAAAGTAGCCATATCAATCACAAAGCGATAACGTACATCGCCTTTTTCCATGCGCTCATATGCATGATGAATATCTTTGATATCAATCATTTCAATATCCGAAACAATATCATTGGCTGCACAGAAATCAAGCATTTCCTGCGTTTCCTTAATACCCCCGATACCAGAACCAGCCAGGCTTTTTCTGCCACCCAATAAACTAAACGCAGCAATTTCTGCCGGTTTTGGTGGCACGCCTACACAAATATGAATTCCGTTTGTTCTCAGTAAAGAAAGGTACATGTTAAAATCGTGCTCAGCCGACACAGTATCAAGAATAAAATCGAATGTACCGGTAGCAGCTTTTACCTGTTCAGGATCGGTAGTAACCACAAAATGATGGGCACCCAGTTTTTTGGCATCTGCTTCTTTTTTAGGCGAAGTACTTAATACAGTTACCTCTGCTCCAAAAGCTACTCCAAATTTCACCGCCATGTGACCTAATCCGCCCAAGCCTAAAACTGCTAATTTATGTCCCTTACCCACTTTCCAATGGCGTAAAGGCGAATAAGTTGTGATACCGGCGCACAACAATGGCGCAACCGCAGCAAGGTTTAAGTTATCGGCAATTTTAAGCACAAACTCTTCCCTAACCACAATACTATCCGAATAGCCACCGTAGGTAGGTGTTTTGCCATCGCGCTCTAAACCGTTATAGGTTTGTGTATTTCCTTCCAGGCAATATTGCTCTAAATCCTGCTTACAGTTTTCGCAAACCATACAGGCATCAACCATACAACCCGTTCCGGCCAAATCGCCAACCTTAAAATTCTTTACATGGTCGCCAACCTTAACCACACGACCAACAATCTCATGCCCCGGAACCATTGGGAAGATACCTGGAAACCAGTCGTTTTTAATCTGGTGAAGATCGGAGTGGCAAACGCCACAAAATAGTATTTCGAACTGCACATCATGTGGTCCAACTTCTCTGCGTTCGAAGTTCCATGGTGCAAGATCTGTTGTTGGGCTTTGCGCCGCATATCCTTTTGTTGCTATCATAAGTTTAAATTTTAAAATATTATACCCTTACAAATTTAAGGCAGAGTTGTTTCTTAAAATTACGCAATTCAAATAATTGATTATAAAATTCAAACAATTATTTAGCGTCAGCCATCCCTATTACGCTTCAACTACACCTCCATGTACCTGCAAAAAAAATTAACATTATTTAAGGGTTAAGGCCGTCTTAATTATTTAATTTAGCTATCTAATCAAATTAACAACCCATGAACTCCTCACCCACTACCTTAAACAATCTGCTTAAAGGCCTGGCCTTAACTTGCCTGCTGGCACCAGTTAGCTTAACCAGTTTGGCGCAAAAAACCATTACCAATCCATTGGTTGGCTTTGATGGCAAAAACCCGAACTTAAAAATTGTTAAAGTTAGCTTAAGTGATACGGCAACAGTTTTAAACTTCGAAACCACTGCTCCTGCCGGAAATTGGATCCGCATTCCAAAAAACACCTATATACAGGTAAATGGTGCAAAGGAAAAATTGTTTATCAAAACCACAAAAGGTATTCCCTTTAACAAACAGTATATCATGCCCGCCAGCGGAAAAACAAGCTACGAACTTGTTTTCCCAAAAATAGCTACCACAACCAGCATGATTGATTACGGCGAAGACAGCGGCGATGGCTGGAAAATTTACGACATTGAACTCATAAAAAAGCAAACACCCTACCTCTTTCTTTGTACACCGAATGGTACAACCCAAAAAACAGCGATTTAGCCATCGCTTTTTACAATAAAGCTGTGATACTCGATCAGCAAGTTTGGACTTACCAGGCAATTACCCAAAACGGCGAGCACTACAACCTTACCCTAAGCAATAACAAGGCTACCAAACAAATTACTGTAGAAAAACTGGCCGACAATGAGCTTAACCTAACCATAGGCAAACTTTCGACACGCTTAAGGAGTAATAAAGAAAGCTGTGCACAGATTTTAAGCAAGGAAGTTTATCAGCTTCCGCTGTTAAAAAATGATAGTGCTGTTTTTAGCGGATACATTAAAAACTATTCAGCGAAACTGAATACCAAAACCCTGATGCTGGCCATCGATAACATTATTACCGGCGAGCAGGAAAATGCCCTGGTTAATATTGAGCCGAATGGCTACTTCTACCGCAAAATACCAGTGTACCACTTGCAAAGGGTATTTTTGCGTTCTGATGTAGCTGATGAAAATGACATCTATCTGGAGCCTGGCAAAACACTCTTTGTGGTATTGGGAAATGGCCCCATAAAATATACTGGCAGTGCCGCGCAATTGAACGAAAGCCTGAGGCAATTAAACAGTATCGACCAGTATAACTACCAGCGTATACAAGAAAAACTGGTGAATATGAAACCCAACGATTATAAAACCTACCTGCTTGGCCTGCAAGCCATTGAACAGACTAAATTAGATTCGCTTAATCAACTTGGTAAAGTTTCGGCCAAAGCTTATCAGGTAAAGAAAAAAGACATTCTCTTGGAATATGCAAACCGCATGATGGAATACCACTGGAATTATGAATATGCTTACAGAAGTGCATTTAAACTACCAGATATAGCAACAGTTAATGTAGAAGCTTACCCGGCCGGTTATTACAATTTCATTAACAATAGCGATTTTAACAATGAGCTTAATGTGATTTCTAATGGTTACAGCACATTTATCAACCGGATTAAATTTATACCCGGCTTCAGAATGGACAGCTACACATACAATTACAAAGACATTACAGCTGCACTAAAATTGAGTGGCGGGCAACTGAGCAAAAACGATATTGCTTTCGAAAAATTAATCAGCGAAAATGGTTTAAGTCTTAGTACAGATAGTGTAAGCGCACCGATAATAAAAAAATGGAATGCAGATCATAAAAGCTTTGTCAATGACTTTGTAAGCAATGCTTTTAAGAACCGCTACTACACAACTTTAGATTCGGCAACCGGTATTAAGCTGGGTATTTTGATCGATTTAATGCGATCGCAGGATATTGCAAAACCAGTTGTATCTCAGCTAACTCCACTTGATACAAAACACCTTGACTTAGCCAAACAACAGATCAGCAATCCTTTCTTAAAAGAATATATCGAACTGAAAAATAATGAAACCCTAAAGCAGATTGAAATAAACAAAACTTCTAGTGGATATTTTGTAAACGAAACACCAAAAGTTGAAGCCGATAAAATATTTGATAACATTATGGGCAAATATGCTGGCAAAGTTATCCTGGTTGATTTTTGGGCAACCTGGTGCGGTCCCTGCCTGAATGGAATAAAAGAGATTAAACCTTTAAAAGAAGAGATGAAAGATAGTAATGTGGCCTTTGTTTACATCACAAACGAAACCTCGCCACTTGCTACTTATCAGAATATGACACCCGGCATTAAAGGCCAGCATTACAGACTTGACAACGATGCCTGGCGCTACCTTGCCGACAAATTTAAAATTACCGGCATTCCACATCAGGTACTGGTAAACAAAGAAGGCAAGGTGGTTAATCCACATTTAGGCTTTTTAGACAATAAAGAGATTAAGCAGCTTTTAGAAAAACAACTTTAAGTATTGTTTAAAATCCAAAACAAAGCTCAATAGCCTTACGGTTATTGGGCTTTGTTCTTTTACTACCCTCCATAATTACCTGCTTTAACGAAAGCTAAAGCACATTTATTAAAAAAGTTGAAGAAAAATTTGCGTAGTTAAATAGCTACATATATATTTGTAGTCAAATAGCTACATAATGAATTTAAGAAGAGATGTTTTTCAGGCCATAGCAGAACCAACCCGCAGGGCAATCCTTTTGCTGGTGGCCTCGCAGGCAATGACCGCCGGAGCCATTGCTGCAAATTTCGATACTGCCCGCCCCACCGTTTCTAAACACCTGCAAATCCTTACCGAATGTGAGCTACTGGAGCAAAAGCAAAATGGCAGGGAAATTTTCTATTACATTAATGCAAAAAAAATGAAAGAAGTAGCCGATTTTATCGAACCTTTCCGCCAGATGTGGGATGATCGCTTTAACAAACTCGAATCAGTAATGAAAGCCTACCAAGCCAAAAAGAAAGACTAACATGGAACAGAAAACAAAGATCGATGCCCAAAACGGCAAACAGGAAATACTCGTTACGAGAGAATTCGACCTCCCGGTTGAACTGCTTTTTAAAGCTTATGTAGAGCCCGAAATTGTAGCGCAATGGATGGGAACCAAAGTATTGAAACTCGAAAGCCGCAAGCATGGCAGCTACCAGTTCGAAACTACTGACCCCAGAGGAAATAAACATGGCTTTAACGGGGTAATCCATGAATTTATAGCTGATCAGCAAATCACCCGAACTTTCGAAATGGAAAATACACCCTTTGGCGTGCAGCTGGAGTATTTAAAATTCGAACAACTTACCGATGCTACCAGCAAACTAACCATGCATGTGGTATACCGTTCGGTTGAGGTGCGCGACCAGATCCTGGCGATGCCTTTTGCCCAGGGCATTAACATGGCGCACAACCGTTTACAACAAATCGTTAATCAATTAAAATAACCGATCATGACAAAGAGAAACAAAATTATTTATTGGATCGCCACCGTTTGGCTTGCTTTGGGAATGACAGCAACAGGAATTGTGCAGTTACTGAAAATGAAAGAAGAAACTGCTATGATGGCACATTTAGGTTATCCGGTATATTTCCTCACCTTATTGGGTATCTGGAAAATTTTAGGCGTAATTGCTGTGCTGATCCCTAAATTCCCTTTACTAAAAGAATGGGCTTATGCAGGCTTTTTCTTCGCTATGTCGGGTGCTGTATTTTCCCACCTGGCCATGGGCGATGCAGCAAAAGACCTTTTTGGTCCGGTATTGCTTCTGTTGCTCACTGCGACATCATGGTATTTCAGGCCTGCGGATAGAAAAATTATTTTTGCTAATTTTAATCAGTAAGCCAACCATTTTAACTGAGAAGCACATTTTCTTTTACAACAATCTAACCAGATAACATGAATCCTAAAGTTGATTTTTATTTTAACAAAGCCAAAAACTGGCAAACAGCAACAGAACACCTGAGAACCATTGCACTGGATTGTGGCCTTACTGAAGAATTGAAATGGGGTTGCCCATGTTACAGCTATAAGCAAGGCAATGTTGTGTTAATACACGTATTTAAAGAATATTGTGCCTTCCTGTTTTTTAAAGGAGCATTATTAGCCGATCCGGAAGGTATTTTGGTTCAGCAAACCGAGCACGTGCAATCAGCACGACAAATCCGCTTTACCAATGCACTCGAAATAGTAGAAATGACGACAACACTAAAAAACTATATCCACGAGGCTATTGAAGTAGAAAAATCGGGCCTAAAGGTAGAATTTAAAAAGACGGAGGATTTTGCCATACCCGCCGAGTTTCAGCACAAATTAGACAGCATACCCGACTTAAAAGCCGCTTTCGAAGCCCTAACACCAGGCCGCCAGCGGGGTTATCTTTTCTACTTTTCGCAAGCGAAACAAGCCAAAACCCGCGAAGCCAGGGTAGAAAAATACATGCCTCAAATTATGAACGGAAAAGGCCTTGACGACTAAACATTTAACAATTACCGCCATGAATAATAAAACACTACAACCCGAGCAACGCGAAGAATTACTGAATATTTTGCAAACCCGTTTTGAGAAAAACATGAATCGCCATAAAACTATTCAATGGAGCGAAGTAAAAGCAAAACTAGAAGCTAGCGAAGCAAAATTATGGATACTCGACGACATGGAAAATACCGGCGGCGAACCTGATGTGGTGGGCTACGATGAAAAAACAGGTGAATACATTTTTTACGATTGTGCTCCCGAGAGTCCTAAAGGCCGCCGGAGCATTTGTTATGACGGTGAAGCACTCGAATCGCGCAAGGAACATAAACCAGCCGACAATGCGGTAAACATGGCTAAAACGATGGGCATTACGCTTTTAACTGAAACCGAATACCGGACTTTACAGCAATTGGGCAAATTCGACTCTAAAACCTCGAGCTGGGTGCAAACGCCTGCCGCTATCAGAAAATTAGGTGGTGCCCTGTTCTGCGATTACCGTTACGACACCGTTTTCGTATACCATAACGGTGCAGAATCTTACTATGCAGCCCGTGGTTTTCGCGGTTCGTTGAGGGTTTAGAAACAAATACTAGCTCACACCAGGATTTTCATGCTGAGGAGAACCTGTTTGACTAAAATCAATATAAGTAACAGCCTAGCCAAGATCGTCATTTCGAGCAAGTCCGATAGCTATCGGGTGCGATGTAGTCGAGAACCACCTGGTGCCCAGCGGAGCTAAATCCAACTAAGTAGATTTCTCCGTTCCGCCACCGGTGAAAACCAGCTGACTCCAGTCGAAATGACGACTCTTCTTGTTAACATCATTTCTCCTTTTCATATTTTCATTTTGATCTCAAATCGGAATTACTTACTTTCGCCTACAGCAAGCCATAAACCATGGCCATAAATGCTAAACATGATGAGAAACGTAATTTCACCTCCAGCGCCTTAGTTAAAATTTATTGCCATCTGATGCAGCGTGCTTATGCTCTTGTATCAATCCCTGCAATGAATCTATTTTCAATCAATTTACCGGATACAGAATGATATCGGGCTGAACAAGCTACGGTTAAAATCCGTCAATAACCATAAGTCTGTTTCAGGCTTTAACCCATTATAAACTTCTACCTGTTGCGCAAGGTAGATTACTTTTCTTAACAAAATGAAAAAAGCATATATACAACTTCACCTGGCATTGGTACTTGCCGGTTTTACAGGCATATTTGGCCGCCTAATCACATTAAATGAAGGTTTAATCAGCTGGTACAGAACATTCTTCTCGGCAATTTTTATCCTGATTGTTTTAACACTTAGCGGCAAGTTTCAAAAAACAACTTTATCTGAAAAAGTTAAAATGGGAGCAGCCGGGGCTATCCTGGGTTTCCACTGGTTATTCTTTTACGGCAGTATTAAATACTCAAATATATCGGTTGGCGTGGTGTGTTTTGCACTCACCAGTTTTTTTAACGCCCTGTTTGAGCCTGCCATAAACAAAAAGAAACTTTCTGTACAAGAACTCCTGCTAAGCGGCCTTACCCTTTGCGGCATTGCCTTAATATTCGGGATGGATATCAGCTTTAGAACAGGCATTATATTGGGCATTATATCATCCATATTTTCAGCGCTGTATACGGTTTATAACGAACGATTGGCTGGCAATTACCGAGGAGAAACCATTATACTGTACCAAATGCTGGGTGGCGTTTTGGCCTTAACACTCATTATGCCGGAATTCTTATACTTTACACCAACTACAACACTATTACCTTCGTTACAGGATTTTGGTTGGCTTTTGGTTTTAGCCATCCTGTGTACCGTGCTGATGTACCTGTTAATCATCAATGCCCTAAAGCATATTTCTTCGTTTACGGTAAGCTTAACCTTTAACCTCGAACCGCTTTACACCATCTTACTGGCCATTGTTATTTACAAAGAAAATAAGGTACTATCTGCCAGTTTTTACATCGGCCTGTTTTTAATCCTAACTTCACTGGCCTTGCAAATGTGCCGTGTTTGGTATAAGAATAAAAGGAGCCAGTTAACAACAGCAAGCCATTGAGTTAGGTAAATTGGTTATTTAACGAGGCTGTATCTAAACCTTAGCCTGATTCTACAAGGTTGTAACGTTGAGCCTGTCGAAACGACTCAGGCAATATTTGGACACTCCTTCGACAAGCTAGCATTGACAGAAGCCCATAAAAGTCTCGTCATTGCGAGGAACGAAGCAATCTTAATGCATTCGCTAAATAGCGATCGTTGTAAGATTGCTTCGTCGGCTGGAAAAGCCTTCTCGCAATGACGAAATTCCGCAACAAAACTAAAATACCTTAAATAAATACTAAATCTGGCTCATCCAGATATTGATATCGGTAGTTGAAGGAATATCCAGTTTTTTCCTGATCCGGTATTTACGGCTTTCTACCGATCGTACCGAGGTTTTGGTGTAACGGGCAATTTCTTTCGTTTCGAAATTTAAGCGTAGCAAAACGCAGAATTCTATTTCAGCTGCAACCATTGTAGGTGCTTTTTCGAGCAATTTTTTGCTAAAACCAGTATCGAACTCGTTAAATTTAACCAGGAAAGCAGGGTTATTTTCAACTGCAAGCTGCACAATTTCCTTTAACTCCTCCATTTTTACCGGCGAACGGTCCTGTTCATTCAACTCGATCTTTTTAACCAGCTCATCAATTTTTTGCTGTGCTTTATTTACCTCTTCTTCATTTTCGGCACGCAATAACAATTCGGCCTTGTTTAGCCTGATGATAAAAACAATCAGAAGGATTGCAAAAGCCACAATAATAACCAGCGCAGCCAGATAAAACTTGTTTAACAATGCGGTTGTTTCCTGGTAATTTTTAAGTGCAAGCACTTTAAATTCATCAATCATCTGGTAATTGATGTCTTTTACATTGTTAATAATGTTCTCCAGCTCATTACTGATGTGACTATTGAGTACAATCAGCTCATTCTGCATCCCCAACAGTTTTTCATTTTCGCGTTGCAGGAGCTTAAGTTTGTTTAAATAGGCTTTACGGTCGCTACTGGCAGTTTTTTTTCCTTACTTATAGTGGCAGTCTGTGTACTTTCTTTCTTGGTAATTTCGACGGTAGACACTTCGCTTTTATTGGCTATCGCATCTTTTAACCGTTTAAAGAAACCTTTTTTGGCTACTGGCTTAGCCTTCAGCACAGTATCAACTTTCACTTTTACATTCCTGTCGAACTTGTGCTCGGTTACGCTTGCCCCCTGCACACCTTGGCCAGTTTGCCTGCTATAATCTGCATATATGGTTAATAAGGAATCGAAACTATGCTTTAACGAATAAAGCTGATCGGATAAAGCAGACTTCTTATTGTACCAGAATTTAACCTTCTTGATTTGCAATGCAGTAAGCTGAGAAGTATCGGCCTGAGCTTTCAGCAAAGTATCGATCATCAAAAATACCTTCGATATTTTAGTATTGTAAGCAGTATATTTTTTACTGCCCGCATTGAGCATCGATTCCTGAAAATCGCCTTCTGCATGGTGAATGAGCAACAAAATCTGTTCTGGTTCCGATTGGCTGTGCTCTATATTGGTGGCCAGCTTAGAAACACTACGCAGTTTACCCGTGATGGTATTGAGCGCGAAAAAAGCAGCCCCGGCAGAAATAATGGTAAGGATCAAAAATATGAGTAATATTTTCTTTGAGATGGTCCAGGTGTAAGTAAAATTCATGGAGGGATGGGATTGTTAATTCGGAATAAACGTTTTGCATCGCATAAGCGAACCACAAAGAGAACATTTTTCTAAAAATTAGCGCCTACTCATTTCTACGCAACCAATTTTTAGCAGCTCTGCGTTCAATTAATTCGCTGAGTATAAGCATTAAATCTCTAATACTCCGAATACCTTTTTTGTGGCTGATATGAAGCTAGGCAATTTAAATTAAATATAAAAGCGCCTGCAAAATAAATTTCTTCCTATTACATCCCCCTGCAAAAACAACTAATACAACCTATATCAAATGGCTCTTGCGGATGCTTTCCCTAAGTAAAATAAACTCGTAACTATCTTGTGGAACCGTTCGCCTTAAGCCCTTCAGTTTCTCTGGAATAAACCTTAACCTGATTTTATTGTAGATCGCCTGGCAAACACTTACATGCATGGCTATTTCGCTAAGCATGCGTTCATATTGACGATAGGCTTCATTCAAATCCTGTTTAAATGCCTTTACCTCGTCACACGCTTCAGGGCTGGTGCCTAATAAACGGTCGAGCTCTTCCAGCTGATCGAGCAGACCGATCAGATTGGCAACCGTACGTTTATTTATTCCTTTTAAACTCATAAATCATCTCTCGAATAAAATGCACTAATAAAATCAGGCAACCAACAGACTGTGGTTTTTACCCGACCGGGATACAAAAAATGCAATGGTAGCCGACAGCAGGCAGGCCAACGCAGTTACAATAAAAATATTGTTGCTATCGCCGGTAACATCTATTACATATCCCAAAAACGGTTCGCCTATGGCTGCAAAAAGGTAGCCGCACATGTTCATAATACCTACACCGGTTCCCGTTAGCTTATTGCCCAGCATATCGGGACTTAGTGGCCAGAAACAGGCCTGTGGTCCATAAACAAAAAAACCAGTCAACAACATGAGGATACCACTGAGTACAAGCTCTTGCGCGGGCACGAAGAAAATGAGCAGCGATAATACTGCACTTGCTGCCATGCCTACCACAATTGCCTTTAACCTGTTTCCTTTAAAAAGCGTATCAGACAAGACCCCAAAACACAACGCACCAATCCCCATGCCGATCGGGAGTAAAAAGGTTACCCAGATATTCCCCGGGTTATCTTTCCAGTTTTTGCCCAGAAAATGTACCGGCACCCAGAAAATAAGTCCGTAACGGGCCATACTTTCAAAACCAAAGGCCAGCGAGGTAAACAAAAACTTCCTGTTCCTGAAGGCTTCTTTATAGCGGTCGAGCCAATCAGCTTGTTCTGCATCTGTTGTTGATTTACCTTCGTCTGTTTTAGCTTCGGGCTTATCTTTGGCTACAATTAGAAAGATGGTGGCAGAAACGAGTAACAAAAGTACCGGCAACCTGAAAAGCATTCGCCATTCGATGCCCTGTTGCAGCAGGATGATGGAGATTAAATAGGTAACTGCCGAAGATAAGCCTGCGGCCATAGTGTAAAAACCAAAGGCTTTCCCCCGCTCATGCTCATCCCACCAGTTGTTAATTAATTTTGCACCAGGGGCCCAGGCCATCGACTGAAAAAAGCCGTTAAGCCCCCACAATACCATAATTACTGTTGCAGTATTCGAAAAACTGATGGCAATATTGGTTATAATAGAAAGATACGCCCCTGCTACCACCATCAGTTTCGGACTTAGCTTATCGGCAAGGTTACCATTAATAAACTGCCCGATGGCATAGCCTATAAGCATACAAAAGCTAATCCAGCCAATTGTGCTATAGGGAATATTTAACGAAGCAACCATTCCTTTTACCGCCCAGCCAAAGTTATGCCTGCCCGTATAAAAGAAGAGGTAACACAACATGGTTACCAATAACATCTTCCACTTCTGTCCTATCGCTGTATTTTTATTCATTATCTGATTACTGAGCTATGTTAATACCAACACGAATAGGTTTATCTGTTACTGCAAAATTAAAGGCGGTTGCCGCATCTGCTAACGCAAATTCAGCCGAAACCAGTGCTTCGAAAGGAAATTTGGAATAATTGTTTTCTATAAACTTTACAGCCTGTACAAAATCGTCGTAGTTGTAATTGTGAAGTCCTTTAATGGTATTTAGCTTTCTTACCACCTGCTCGGCATTAACCGCTACGCTACGGGTTTTAAATACGGCACCAATCCAAACAGCGGTTCCACCAACAGTTAATGCATTAAGTCCCATTTCCATGGCATCGGGCGAGCCGCTCATATCAAAAGCCACGTCAATATCTGCCGGAAGCGCCGGGTTTTGATTGAGCAAATGCCGAACATTGGCCCCGAATAATTCAGCCAGCTTTAAGCGTTCTTCATTTAAATCTGCCACGTGAATTTCCTTAGCTCCATCGGCACTACACATGGCGGCACATACCAGTCCCAGTAAACCCACTCCAGAAATTAAAACCTTTTTCCCACTGAGGCTCCCCGAAAGGCGAACCGCACCTGCAACTGTTGCTACGGCACAATTAATGGTGGCCGCAACTTTAAGTGGAATTTCTTTGCTAATCTGGAGTACAGTGGTACCTTTTTTTAATACACAGTGTGTTGAAAGGCCACCATGAAGTGCATCGGTTGCGGTAACCTGTGCATGACCATATTTAAACAAACCTTCGGCTTTTTGTGGCATACCCGCTTTGGCCTTTTCCGATGTAGCGTCCGAAGCAAAAATACTCCAGGTTACCCTATCGCCAATTTCAAGTGCACTGCCTAAATAATCTTTCCTATTGTGATCGGGATGAAACCCTGCAATTTCACCAACAATTTCATGTCCTAAAACCGTTGGAACAGCTTCATGCCGTAACCCACAATAAGTATGCAGGTCGCTTCCGCAAATGGTGGTATATTGGTTCCTGATCAGAATTTCGCCAGGTTTTAGCTCCGGAATATCTGTTTTAATTTCTTCAAGAGCCTCGCCTGCTCCTTTGAAAACAATAAGTGTTGCTTTTTTCATAACTATTTTTGGTTGATGTGCCAATAAACATTGCTAATTTAAATCCTGCAGTTTCGACTACATCTCACCTGATAATTTTGTATTATTTGAGTGAGCGATAATTGTAAATGCAATAATGACCATTTAATGTTTAGCAAAAGTAAACAAATGATAACATAAATGTTAATATTTACTAAACATTTGTTTAGCATTACTAACTAACTTATATTTGCAGCTCAACATAAACAACATTGATTATACAAGCTTACTAATTCTATTTTATTAACTCTATTTAACAATAGCAAATGCACCCTGAAATTAAAATGGTCGTATTCGACATGGCCGGCACCACAGTAAACGAAGATAACCTGGTTTATAAAACCCTGATGAATGCTATTAACGCGGCAGGTTTTTCTTACAACCTGGATCAGGTACTGGCCGTAGCTGCCGGGAAAGAGAAGAAAGAGGCGATCAGATCGGTACTTAAAACCTATGGAGGTGACTTTGACGAAGCAGTTGTGACCGATATTTACGGGAAATTTATTAACCAGTTGCAACAGGCTTACGAAGTTGAGGCTATTTTACCACAGCCAGGTGCCACTGATATTTTTGAGAAACTAAGGGACAGGAATATCGTTACCGTTCTGAATACCGGTTACGACAGGCCTACTGCCGAAGCCATATTAAAAAAGCTTGGATGGGTAGCAGGCAAAGATTTTGATGCACTAATTACAGCTTCGGAAGTTAGCCAGAACAGACCCGAACCAGATATGATTTTACTGGCGATGAAACAATATGAAATTGCCGACGGAAGCGCGGTAATGAAAGTTGGCGATTCGAGCATCGACATAGAAGAAGGCCAAAATGCGGGCTGCAGTCTCAGCATTGGCATTACTACAGGCGCACATACCAGAGAACAGTTGCAAAATGCGAATCCAAATGCCGTAATTGATCATTTGATGCAAATACTGGAAATTATTCCAAACTAACTCATCTTAATTAACGCACTCCATAGCGTTCATTGGTATACAGCTAACCCTTATGTGTACTGATGGACGCTTTTGCTTTTTTCACTAAAGCCAGCACATAATTTTGTACAAAAAATCAGCCATTTGTCATTCTCTAATCTCGTTCTAATACTAGTATAACATTTGTGTCAGGCTTTTAAAAAAGTGTCAAATTTCAGTTTCTAAATGGTTTCAGATGCCTTCCCGACCCTATATTTGTGATCAGATGATGAGGTTATTAAGAAAAAATTTACTAAAAAAGATTTTTGGCATTATGGTATTGGTCCTGTTTGCCACTAAATTCTTTACCAGTGCAATAACCATATTGTTATCTACCGATTATGCCTACGCCATTGAAAAAAGCAGTGAAGAAAATAAGGCTAAAGAAGAAGAATCTTTCGAAAAACTAAAGAAGAAACTGATGCTTTACGAATCGTCGGATCTGGCTGGCTTAAACCCAGCACCTGCCGATTGCCCTGCGCTTAATCAATATCTGTACGGCCCACGCCTCTGCAGTTCGCCGGCCAAAAATGTACCAACACCGCCTCCCGACTTAACTGCTTAACCTTCGATAAGCTGTTATTCCAAAATGTTAAGGTACTTAAACCTCTTTTAGCAGGTACAGTGCTTAGTTAATTCCTACAAAAATCTAGTTCAAGTTTATCCCCAGGCTCATTGCTGTTGCCCTGCACCGGTTTTGTGCCTGAATTTAAAAATTAAAAAATGAAAAATCATACTGTTGCCGGCGCACCATCGCCCTGGCAAAGATTGGTACGTATGCTCCATTTAGAGCGTAAAACCATCAATTATATATATATCTATGCTATACTCATTGGCTTAATCGGCCTATCGCTTCCGCTCGGTACCAGCGCAGTTTTCAACCTGTTATCCAACGGGGCGATGTACAGCTCTACCTACATTCTTATTGCCGTAATTCTGGTAGGCATTGTGGTGGGCGGCCTGCTGCTCATTGGCCAGCTAACCCTGGTTGAGTTTCTGGAACAAAAGATTTTTACCAAGGCAGCACTTGAATTTGCTTTCCGTTTGCCAAGAATTAAAAAGAAAGCACTCGAAGGCGAAAACCCTACAGAACTTGTCAATCGTTTTTTCGATATCCTTACCATTCAGAAAGGCCTTACTAAACTCCTGGTTGATATTGTTGCCGCAGCAGTACTGATCTTTTTCAGTGTAATACTGCTTTCTTTCTATCACCCTGTTTTTATGGCTTTTGGCACTTTTGTGCTTATTGTTATTGCCCTGATCCTGGTGCTGTATTATCGCCAGGGTGTACGTACCAGCATTGAAGAATCGGGCTATAAATATGAGGTTGTTGGCTATCTGGAAGATATTGCCTCTGATCTGGATACCTACCGTTCAAGTCCGGCTAAGCGCAAAGAGATTATCGAACGAACGGATAAGATCACAGCCAACTATATCCAGGCCCGTAACGATCATTTCGGCATATTGAAAAAGTTTTTTGTTAGCGCCGTGGCTATGCGCACCGTACTGATGGGTGCCCTATTGCTTTTAGGCTCTTATTTCGTTGTAGAACGACAGATGACTTTTGGCCAGTTCGTAGCCGCCGAGGTGATTATTGTGCAGATTAGTTACGCCATCGAAAAACTAATGACCAATTTAAACACGGTGTTTGATATGATAACTGGTAGTGAAAAACTTGCGGTAGTAACCGACCTGGAGTTGGAGGAAGGAGACTATAACCATGGGTAAGGTGAGTAATAACCTGGCACAGCTCCAGAACTGGGAAACACTTTCGGTGCACGCCAACAGCAAAATTATAGATGCAAGGGGAACCAAGCGACTGGGCAGAATACTGCTGTTTATTATTGCTTTTTTTGTCTTGCTCCTTTTTCTCCCCTACCGTCAAACCATTCCGGGTAGAGGTACTGTTACAGCACTTCGACCAGAAAACAGACCTCAAACGGTCCAAAACCAGATTGGTGGTCGCATAGAACATTGGGCGGTACGCGAAGGACAGGAAGTACAAAAAGGCGATACTATTCTGGTGATTTCGGAAACCAGCCAATCTTATTTCGATCCGGAATTACCGGCAAGGCTTAACGAACAGCTCGATGCCAAGCGGGGCAATGAAAATGCTGCCGGACAAAAGATTGATGCCACAAAAGCACAAATGAAGGCCCTGAGCGATGGCTTACACTTTCAGATGAAAGCCGCCGAAAACAAGGTACTGCAAGCCAAAAACTATGTAAGCATTGACAGTGCTGATTTATTGGCCGTTCAAAAGTTTTACGAAACCACAAAAGTGCGTTTGGAGCGTTATGAAACCGGATATAAAAACGGGCTTTTCTCGCTTACCGATATCGAAACACGCCGGCTTAAACTACAGGAAGATAATGCCAAGGTAATCAGCCAGCGAAATAAGCTAAACAATTCGGCACAGAACTTATTAAACGCCTCAATTGAGCTCGATAACATCAGGGCGAAATACCAGGAATCGATGTCGAAAGCACAATCAGACATGAGCACGGCCATATCAAGCAAGGCCAGTGCACAGGGCGATATCGCCAAATTGCGCAACGATATTTCGAATGTGAGTATCAGGCGCGGGCTTTATGTAGTGCGGGCACCACAAAGTGGATTTATTGTTAAAACCTTAAAAGCCGGTATTGGCGAGAATATTAAGGAAGGAGAATCGGTTGCTACTTTACAACCAAAATCGCCAATGGTAGCTGCAGAATTATATGTAAGCGCCATGGATGTGCCACTGATATTAGATACCAGCGATGTACGCCTGCAATTTGAAGGCTGGCCATCGGTTCAATTCTCGGGATGGCCATCGGTAGCTGTGGGTACTTTTGCGGGCAAGGTTTTTTCGATCGACCGCATGAGCAGCACAGGTGGAAAATACCGTTTGCTGATAAGTCAAACCTATCCGGTGCCATCAAAAGATGAGCCCTGGCCACCTCAGCTAAGGCAAGGTTCGGGTGTTTATGGCCGCATTATTTTGCGTTCTGTACCGCTTTGGTATGAGATCTGGCGTCAGCTTAACGGTTTCCCTCCTAGCCTGGAGAAAGAACCTACAGGCCTTGCTAAGGATAAAAAATAGATTGGGAGGCAATGAAATGAACATAGTTTTGAAAAAAATATCAGGCATATTCCTCATCATCTTATTATCAGCCGGGGTAGTTTCAGCGCAAAAAACAGACATACCAACGGTAGTAAAAAATGTGGATAGCACCAAAATTTTCGCTTTAGAAGACCTGCAGCTAATGGTTTTCAGGTTTCACCCCATCATTAAACAGGCTGCATTACTGAGCGAATCGGCCAGGGCAAAGGTACTGCAATCGCTCGGTTATTTCGATCCTGAATTAAAGGCAGGCTTTAACCGGAAGTTTTTTGGTAACGCAGAATATTACAACAGATGGAATAATGAGTTAAAAGTACCGCTTTGGCTTGCCGGTGCCGATTTAAAGCTGGGCTACGAACGCAATGTAGGCACTTATGTTAACCCTGAAAGCCGCACCAACGGACAAGGTTTGTCGGCTATAGGACTGAGCATCCCCCTGGGGCAAGGTTTAATTATTGATGCAAGGAGAAGTACGCTTCGCCAATCGAAAATAATGGTTCAATATGCAGAAGCCGACCAACTGAAACAGATTAACAGCGTTTGGTATGGCGTTGTTAAAGATTACTGGAACTGGTATTATCTGCACAAACAGTTTGAGCTGGTTAACGAAGGTCTGGATTTGGCCCAACGCCGGTTTAAAGCCCTGAGTGCACAAACACTTATAGGCGACAAACCTGCTATCGATTCGGTTGAAGCTTATATTACGGTACAAGAGCGAATTATCCAGAAAGAAAAAACAGCGATCGAATTGCAAAATGCCAGGCTGGTACTTTCTAACCATTTATGGAACGAAGCAGGCAATCCTCTGGAATTACCCGTCGAGGCTGTACCACAAAATATGGTTAATAAAACGGGCCGACCCAACCCACAGCTGCTGGATACACTTTTGGGACAGGCTGCTAACCTACATCCCGAAATTTTAAAACTGCGCAGCAAGGGCGAGCAGCTGGCTGTTGAAAGAAGTTACCGCCAGGAAATGCTAAAGCCTAAACTGAATGTTATAGGTAACCTGATCTCCAGCCGAATCGGTTTTAACAGCAATGTACCGGGATATTATGATTTCAACTGGAGCAATTATAAATTCGGCGTTGAGCTTGCTTTCCCACTTTTTTTAAGGTCTGAGCGAGGCAAATTAAGAGAGGTGAAAATTAAGCAGCAAGAGCTGGATTACGATCTTCAACAGTCGGGAAGAGAAATCAGGAACCAGGTAATGGCCTCTTACAACGATTTGTCGGCTTATTCTGCACAGTTGGCGGTACAATTAAAAAGCATTGAAAACCAGCAGATGCTTGTTAACGGCGAAAATCAAAAGTTTAATTTAGGCGAGAGCACGCTTTTTTTAATCAACAGTAGAGAAACCAAGCTTATAGAGATGAAGATTAAGCAGGAAAGTATGGTTGCAGGCTACCAGAAAGCACTGGCAGAATTATATTACAAGGCAGGTACGCGGGCCACGCTAAATTAACAAAGGCTATAATGATGCAGGCTGTAAAAGGTTATACCCCATACAGCCTGCAATATTTAAATTAATTTTGTTCTATTTCTTTAAGGTTATCCATTTTCTTATAAGCCAGGAAGCCTTTAATATCTTCGAAGTGTTCGCGCACGCGTTTATTACCAAATTCGAATACTTTTTGTACCAATCCATCTAAGAAATCACGATCGTGTGATACGAGAATCAAAGTGCCGTCGAAATCCTTTAGCGCATCTTTAATAATGTCTTTGGTTTTCATATCCAAATGGTTGGTTGGCTCATCCAGGATTAACACATTCACCGGCTCTAACAACAACTTAATCATGGCTAAACGCGTTTTCTCACCACCTGAGAGCACTTTAACCTTTTTGGTTGTATCATCGCCACTAAACATAAATGCACCTAAAAGGTCTTTAATTTTAATGATGCCATCCGTTAACGGAATCTGATCAATGGTTTCGAATACCGTTAAATTTTCATCTAACAAAGCAGCCTGGTTTTGGGCAAAATAACCAATTTTGGCATTATGGCCTACTTTTAAACTGCCTTCAAAATCAATCTCGTTCATGATGGCTTTGATCATGGTCGACTTACCTTCGCCGTTTTTACCAACGAAAGCTACCTTTTCTCCCCTTTCAATTACCATCGATGCTTTTTGGAACACTACATGATCGCCATAAGTTTTGGTCAGCTCCTCTACCATTACCGGGTATTGCCCTGAACGTGGCGAAGGCGGGAATTTTAAGCGCAATGCTGATGTATCTACCTCATCAATCTCAATAACTTCCAGCTTCTCGAGCATTTTTACACGCGATTGTACTTGTAATGTTTTAGAGTATGTTCCCCTGAACCGGTCGATAAATTCCTGGTTATCGGCAATAAAACGCTGTTGTTCCTCGTAAGCTTTCAACTGGTGTATGCGGCGGTCGGCACGCAACTGCAGGTAATGGGTGTATTTGGCTTTGTAATCATATATCCGCCCCATAGTTACTTCTATGGTACGGTTGGTAATGTTATCCACAAAGGCACGATCGTGTGAGATGACCATCACCGCTTTTGCCGAGTTAATTAAAAAATCTTCCAGCCACTGTATACTTTCAATATCCATGTGGTTGGTAGGCTCATCCAGTAAAATCAGATCAGGTTTCTTTAACAGAATTTTAGCCAGTTCAATACGCATGCGCCATCCGCCTGAAAATTCAGAAGTTTGGCGGGTAAAATCTTTACGCTCGAAACCCAAACCTTTTAATACCTTCTCTACCTCTGCATCGTAATTCGTTTCTTCGATTGAATAAAACTTCTCACTCAGCTCCGATACGCGTTCAATCAGCTTCATGTAGTCGTCGGTTTCGTAATCGGTGCGAATGGTCAGTTGCTCATTCAGCTCATCAAGCTCTTTTTGCATTTGAGTAACCTCTTCAAAAGCCTTCATGGTTTCTTCAAAAACGGTAACCTTATCCTGGGTAAGTAAATGCTGAGGCAAATAAGCAATTACAGCTTCTTTCGGACCCGTTACATTACCCGTTGTAGGTTTGGCTACATCGGCAATAATCTTTAAAATTGTCGACTTACCAGCACCATTTTTACCCATCAGGGCAATTTTATCATTCTCGTTTATCGAAAAGGTTACATCGCTAAACAAAGTGGTTCCGCCAAATGAAACGGAGATGTTATTTACATTAATCACAGTATGAAAATATTGAATTGCCGCAAAGATAAGTGAAAGCGACGGGATTATAACGAGAGAAATAGAACGTTTGATAAGTAAATCAGGGCAAGGCAAAAATATTTGGCTCCTCTCTTTTAACTGGCGCTGTGAGAGAACCTAAACAATACTTTTTGTCTTGCCCCGAAGATTGGCGGTAATCCAAGGTTATTATTCAACCACCTTACCGTGTTTGATAACCATGTATTGATCTTTTAGTCTATTGATATCATTTAAGGGATTATCTTTAATTACCACGAAATCTGCCTTTTTCCCAACCTTAATACTTCCGATGTTTTGCTCCTGTCCAATCGTTTCAGCAGCAATAATTGTAGCGGCGGCTAAGGCATCTGCCGGACTAAAACCGCAATCGTTCACGAAATAGTTAAGCTCATCCAGCAAATGGGGATATGGATTGCTGAGCACCGTAATTTTATCCGTTCCGGCAGAAATTTTAACACCTAAACGGTGAAGCTTTTTTACAATTTCAAAAATCCATTGTTCCTTTACCTCCAAAACGCTTAGCGTGGCATCGAGTATCACATTACGTTTCTTCATTTCTTCAGCCAGTTCGCGTACATCAATACTTGCCCCAACACTGTCTTTATAGGCCTGCGGAACTTTCCGGTAATTCATTTTTGGATCATTGATCAAAGCGGATAGCATGCTAGCATGAGAAATTACTTCTACCCCAGCCTTAACCACTTCTAAAGGCCTGGCAGGATACATCATCGCATGGCCCCACACCAGCAAATGATTTCTTTTGGCAGCCGAAACAATTTCCTTTAAAAAAGCAGCATCAAAAGAATGGTATAATTTTACACCAGTAGCACCAAAATTTTTCGCCACTTTCATTGCGCTATCCAAATTAACACCTGGTTTTAAGCATTGCTCCCAGGGGTGATAAGGCTCTTTTCTAATATTCATATCCCGGTTGTAATACCAATCGCCGGCCATAAAAGCAGCATAATAAATAGCTGGACCAGGCTTAATACACAAATTAACATCTTGCTGAACTTTTTGCAGGATTACGCCATTTGCTGCAGGATCTCTAATAGCGGTAATTCCATGCCTGAGCAAATAATCAAGATATTGATAAGACCTTTCGATCGACGAACCGCCAATACTACTTAGATGTACATGCGAATCAACCAATCCGGGAATGATAAAACGATGTTGCAAATCGATTACCTTTCCTCGTGTTTTGTTTTTTTTAGCCGGAAAAATAGCTGTAATCCGATCATTTTTGATCAGGATTGTCATTCCGGTATCTAATTTCCCTTTCTCTACGTCAACAATATTTACGTTTTTCAGGGTGAGGTAAACTGCTTCTTGTTTTTGTTGTGCGAAAGCAGCTGGCAAAGCTAAAAGCCACAAAAAAACAATGCTAAACAATTTGTGAACTATATATTTCATTTTTTCTGATGGATTGAAAAGTTTAAAAATTATCATCATAAAAAATGCAGGAGACATCCGTCGTCCTGCATCATTATCTAACTACTATTAACATCAACTGCTTCTACCCAGTTGTTAATTTTCAAGTCTGTAATGACTTATTTTTTCATGAATTACTTGTTAAATATGCTATTGAGCTGTTCTTCCAAAGCGTTTCCTCTTAAATTTCTGGCAATAATTTTACCCGATGGATCGACTAAAAAGTTTGCGGGCAGGCTTTTAACGCCATATATACCCGCAGTTTTTCCACTGGTAGATTTTGGATCATTTAACTGAATCCAGGAAAGTTTATCCTGTTCAACAGCCTTTAACCAGTTTTCTTTCGAGCTATCCATGGATAAGCCAACAATGGTAAAACCCTTGCCTTTAAATTTCTGATAGGCTTTAATTAAATTGGGATTCTCTAACCTGCATGGTCCGCACCAGCTTGCCCAAAAATCAATCAGCACATACTTCCCGCTAAAATCTTTCAGTGAAACCATTTTTCCCCCGCCATCTTTTAAGGAAAACTCAGGAGCTAGAGCCCCTGCAATGGTAATTGCTTCCGCATCGATAAATTGCTTTATTTCTTTCCCATAGCCTGATTGCCGAACACCAGCCGATAATTTGGAATAGGCATCAGCCGCTTTTATCCTATCGGGATAAGTAACATACATATTAAAAATCGCTATTGCTGAGCTTACCCGATCCGGGTTCGCCGAAATAAAATGGTTTAGCACACTATCTTTTAACAGTTGAAGGGATGCTGCATATCTACTGAGTGCAGCCTTATCGGCATCTTGATTTCCGGATAACGAGGGTCGCTTACCCGGAATCGCAGCTAAGTTCATTTTATAGTCGTTAAACAGGTCATTCTCTTTTGATCCGGATATATTAAGCTCATAAATTTTATCAGCTACTCCATTAACCTTAACAGGACTATTTTCTACTATAAAAATCCTAATTTGCTTATTAACCGATGTTGATAAGGTACAAATAGCCGTTTCTACCAGCGGAATTTTAATTTCAAAAGCATCTGATTTAGCCTGCACAGAATCCTGATAAAGGGTATCATCAAATTCATAAGAAAATTTAATCCATCCGTTTCCCAAACCTGCTATGTTTCCAGTGGTATGTGTAAATTGTTGCGCATACACAGTAGAACATAGCATCATAATCAAAACCTGTAATGCAATGTTTTTGATATTTTGTAGCATCATCATGATCTGTTTAAAATATTAATAGTTTAATCCCGGTATTGGCGATTCTGTTAAAATCTTATCCAGCATTTGTTTTAAATAAGCCAGGTGTATTTTGCTATCCGAATCGTTCGTTCTGCCAATGGCACTGCCAATATCTTTGCGGAGATCTTTTAAATGCGCAAGCGCCAGGGGCTTAACATTCGAATAAAGCAGAATTTCAGTTGGTGTAACACCTGCCAGAATATTATCCAACGAACCTTGTAATGCAAAGCGTTTATTGTACATGGTGATGATACTACCCACATACATTTTCTGCAAACTGCGGCGGTAAGAATCAATAGCCTTTCCGGTTTTTATCTCCGAAAAAATGCCGTTTTTCAGATCGTTTAACCATTGCTGAGGCGAATAAGCACCTTTTCCATAATCGCGTTGGTTAACCATTAAACGGAATAAGCGGCTTTGAGAAGTAACCGAAGCAACAACACCCGATTGCAAATTCTCAACTTCACCAAAACCATATTTAGGATCGATCTTATTTAAAATCTGCTCGTTTAACAACCATTTTGGCGTGGTAAAAATTTCATCGTTAATAAATTTAATCGCCTCCTTCTGTTTGGCCAAACTAACAGGTTTATAAACCGCACCTGCCTGCTCGTAAGTTTTTTCAGTTACGTTAACACCTCCCAAGTTTTTAATTACGTGATAAGCATATTTAGAAAGTTGCCCAACTGCCTCTTTATACATTTCTTTCAAATCGGTATAATCTTCACCATCTTCCCTAGTCCAGTAAATTAACTGTGGAACAACACGCTTTAAGTTTTTAATGCCATACTGACTTGCTTTTATCGCGTCGTCTCCTAAATCTTCAGATTGAGAACGTGGATCGTAATCTCTGCCTTCGCCACCAAACCAAAGTCTTTTGTTGGACGCTAAGCTATCGATAGTAATTTTGTTGAGGATTTTTTTATCGGCCGCAGCATTTGCAGTACCAAAAATCGGCTTGTATCCCCATTGAATGGCCCATTTATCGTAATCGTTAATTCTTGGAAAAATTCCGGCTTCGCTAACGTTATCTTCTGGCTGTGCCACATAATTAAAACGGGCATAATCCATAATTGATGGCGTGTGGCCATGTGCTTCAACCCATTTCTTATCTCTCAATTTTTCTACAGGCACGGTACTACTCGCGCCCATGTTATGGCGTAAGCCCAGTGTATGACCTATTTCGTGCGAAGAAACAAATCTTATTAATTGCCCCATCAACTCATCATCGAATTTATTTTTGCGGGCTTTCGGATCTATTGCACCAGCCTGGATCATGTACCAACGGTGTACCAGGTTCATTACATTGTGGTACCAGCCAATGTGGCTTTCCAAAATTTCGCCGGTACGCGGATCGGCAATGTTTGGTCCGTAAGCATTTTGCTGTGGCGATGCAAAGTAACGGATTACAGAGAAACGCGCATCATCTAAACTCATTGTTGTATCGGCCTCTGGCCATTCTTTACCAACAATTGCGTTTTTAAAACCAGCCTGTTCAAAAGCTTTTTGCCAATCGTTTACACCAGCAATCAGGAATGGCCTCCATTTTTTTGGTGTTGCCGGATCGATATAATAAACAATCTGTTTTTTGGGTTCTACGAGCTCTCCTTTTTTAAATTTTTCAATATCCTCCTCTTTGGGTTCTAATCTCCAGCGGTGAATAAAAGCCTCCTGTTCTACTTTCTGCTGATCATCTTTATACCTGATGTTTGCACTGGCGAAGAAACCCACGCGGGCATCGTACATACGCTTTCTCATCGGGTTTTCGGGAAGCATTACAAAAGAGGTATTCATGCCCAAAGTAATGGCACCAGCCTCGCTCGCAGCAGGTAATCTGCCGCCAACAGTATTGTAAGTACGGATGCTTTTTACTTCGGTATTGATTGGAAAACTCTTTACACTTTCGATGTAAGAACGGTCGGCCGCCTGTGCACCTAAACTGTATGCTTTCTTATTTTCTGCATCGAAAGATAATAAGGGGGTTTCGCTAATTAAGAAATCTGTAACATCAATTACCACTGATGATGAGTCTTTACTTTTTGCCTTAATCGGAAAAGCTGCCATTATCGGGTTTAAGTTCGAACTGGCCACCGCTTTTGAAATCATATCGGTAGAATCGGCAATGCTAACCGTTGCCGAAACTTTTAGGAACAGCTTGTTGTTTGGCCCTAACTCCCAGTACACAATACGGGCCCCCACTTCTTCTCCGCCGTAATTGCCAGCACCAGGTGTTGATTTACTTAACCTGTTTACCGCTAAAATCTCCTTTTTTAGCAAGGTATTCGGAATTTCAAAGAAATATTTATCTGCTATTTTATGAACAGTAAACAATCCTTTTTGGCTCACTGCTTTTGCCGTAATTACCTCGCTGTAGGGCTTAATTGGATTTTTTAAAGAATCTGTTTTTGGCTTTGGTGCAACAGCCGTTGCTACAGCAGTTTTCTTTTTCTTTTTTAAAATACTGCACGATTGTACGGTTGTACCGAGCATGCCGATGGCTAATGCCAGGTAAAAATACCTGACATTAAATTGGTTTTTTGTTTTCATTTGTGTTTTTAGTAACCTGGGTTTTGAGTTAAAGTATAGTTAGCGTCGAGGGCCGCTTGTGGAAGCGGTAAGAGTTTTGATTTGGGTGTATAACCTGCCTTAATCGCACTTAAAACGGCATCAGCTTCACCTGTACGTTTTAAATTGAACCAGCGGAAAGCCTGCTCACAAAAAAGTTCCTTTCTGTTTTCGAGTGCAATATCACTTAATAAGGTAGCAGGAATAGTAGAAGTGCTTAACGTAGCCGCAGCTCTTGTTTGTATGGCATTCAAATCGCTCAGGGCTCCTGTTAAATTTGTTCCGATTCTTGCCCTTGCTTCTGCACGGATCAGGTAAACTTCTGCCAATCTAATTACAGTTTGAAATTCGGTAACGCCAGCTGTTACCGCCAAAGCCTGTGTACGATACTTGTATTTGAAAGGAAGCGTGTAAACCGCACCCGAAAGTGTAGTGTGGTTCATCCAGTTAATGCGCCTTAAATCTGTTGTTTCAAATAAAGCGGTAAACCTTGGATCGATGCGGTAAACAAAACTGGTTACTGCTGTTGTAGTACTGGGAATAAAAGTAGCCGCTTCGTTTGTATATTGGTTCGTTGCTACTACAGGTGGCGACATTTGCCAAATACTTTCTGCGCTATTTTTGATAAATAAACCTGTGCCCATAGTTGCCCTCGGAATCAGGCTGTATAAACCTGATGCAATTACTTCCGAAGCATTGGTTTCGGCCGCAGCATAATTACCGGTAAACAGATATACCCTTGCCAAAAGCGCGGTAGCAACAAATTTATTTACACCTAAGCGGTCGCCTGCCGTTGCCGAATAATCGTTTAACAGGTTCGCTTTTGCATCGCTAAGGTCAGCAATAATTTTGGTGTAAATGTTTGCAGTAGCCTCTCTAGGCTGAAATGCAGTGATTGTTGGGTCGGTAACCAAAACCAAAGGCACATCGCCAAAGGTATTAACCAGGTTAAAATAACAGTAAGCCCTTACAAACTTAGCCTCGGCTATATATTGCTTTTTAATTGCGTCCGAAGCTCCGGTAGAGGTTTCGAGACCATTAATAATGGCATTTGCGCGGTAAATGATCGCGTACCACTCCGAAAAAATACTTGCCTGCCCCGTACTCAGTGCATTGTAACTGTTGTTGTTATATTCCTGCAAACCGCCCACCGTAGAAAGATACAGCAGATCATCAGCCTGTAACGAGCTGTAAACCGTAAGGTTTGTAGATTGGGTTGTGGTTTGCGATAAACTACTAAAAAGACCTGACCGCGCACTGGTTGCCAGCTTGTCTGATGCAAATACCAAATCGGTTGTAACCTGATTTAAAGGTGCATCTATATCGATAATTTTTTTACATCCTGCACCGGCAATCGCGATGAAAACCAGCGAGCAAATGATGATGTTGTATTTTGATTTTAACATGATGATTCGGATTTAAAAAGTGAACTGTAAACCAGCAATTAAAGTGCGCAATGGCGGAGTTGCTACACCTTGCGATTCAGGGTCGAACCCTTCATAATTGGTGATGGTAAATAAATTCTGCCCCTGTGCATACACCCTGATGTTTGGCGCATTGGTTTTAGAAATCCATTTAGTTGGCAATACATAAGATAAGCTTACATTCTTTAACCTGATAAATGAAGCATCAACCAACGAAGCATCCGAACCAGTATAATAGCTGTAGGCCAAATACGCTGCCGAACCTGCAGTACCACGTGTACCGGCAGAAACCAAATAATCTTGAGAACCCAGCGCCAGATAATCATTTACTATACTTAAGGCTGCATTGCTAAAATACCCCGGAGGATAGAATGACGAGGCCAGTAAACTTCTGCCCTGTTGTTTTACAAACTGGAAGGTAAAATCAAGTGTTAATTTCTTATAACTAAAAGTGTTGGTTAAACCACCATAAAATTTAGGGTAAGAAGTGCCCGCATAATAACGGTCTCCACGGCCTGTTGCAGCAAAACCTGTTGTTGGACTATTGATACCGCCAACACCATTAAAATCGGTAAACGATGGTAGGTTGGTTGCTGGATTTATGCCTGCATATTGATATAAATAGTAGGAACTAATCGGATTACCAACTACATAAGTAGCGAAGTAGGATGATTTTTCGATATCAGGAAACGACAATAATTTATTGTGGTTTTGACTGATATTAAATGAAGAGCTCCATGAAAAATCTTTATTTCTGATGTTTGTACTTGTTATAGCCATTTCCCAGCCCGAGTTCTGAACCGTTGCCGGCAAATTACTTTGGTAGCCGGTAAAACCTGCCTGCGCACTGGTTGTTAAATTAATTAACTGGTTGCTTGTTCTGTTGCGGTAATAAGAAGCACTTAAAGATAAACGGTCATTGAAAAAAGCCAAATCTAAGCCAACATCCAGCTTTTTGGTCTGTTCCCACTTGTAATCAGGATTTGGCAAACGTGATGGATTTAACCCCGTTGAACCTGCATAAACATAAGTTGAAGCTGTGTATGTATCTAAATAGCCATAATTATCGATGTCATCGCTACCCACAACCCCGTAACTGCCACGAAGTTTACCAAAACTGAACCAGCTGAATTTATCTTTCAAGAATTTTTCTTCTGAGAAGATCCATGCTCCGCCCACTGACCCGAAATTACCGAATTTATTGTTTGGCCCAAACCGCGATGAACCATCCCTTCTAAAATTAACGTTCAAGATATACTTATCTGCCACATTATAATTTGCCCTGCCAAACAGCGATGCATATTTATAATCAACAGAACTGCTTGTTGTACTTACTATTGAGGCAGCGGTAACAGTTCTTAAAAAATCATCAGAGGTAAATCCCGACGCACTTGTGCTGTAAGGCAATTTGGATTGTTTAAACTGATAAGTTCCACCCACCAAAGCATTCAATGTACCTTTCCAGATTTTATTGGTATAGGTAATTTGGGGTTCTACGATGTAGTTATTGGTATAATTATACGTGTAATTTGCCGTACCCGATGTTGGGTTTAAATTCGGATTTAACGAAGATAATGGCCTTGTAACCACCTGGTTCATATCCGTTTTGCTATAACCTAAACTTGCCTTAATATCCAAACCTTTTAACACATTGTATTTTAAAGCTAAATTGGTTAACAGGTTCGAAGTACGGTTATCATTCGATTGACTTAAATAACCCAGGGGATTATTGGTAAAACCATCCCAGTTTAAGCTCCCGTCTGCTTTATACAAGGGGAAATTTGGTGCCAGGCTATATGCCCAGGTAGCTAAATCAGTAGTAGAAATGTTATTTTTATCGGTTGAATAAATGGCGCTTAGCGATAAATTAAAACGTTGATCGAGCGAAGCGTGGTTTAAATTTAACTTACCACCGCCACGCTGATACCCCTGATCGCCGGGAAAAACATTTCCTTCTTTGTGGTAAGTTCCACTTAAGAAAAAGTTCGTTAACTCATTCCCACCCGATAAACTGGCTGTTACATCGTTTGTATGTGCTGTATTGCCCAACATATAACGCTGAAAATCGGTGTAGCCATTCTGGTCCCAAACCAGCAAATCGGGAGCGGTAGTTGCCGTTGGTGTTGCCGGGTTTGTGGTATTATTGGCAAAAGCTTTTCTTCTTAATGCCAGATATTGCTCAGTGCCCACCGTTTCTACAAAATGCGATACATTTGATACTCCCGTTGAAGCATTGACATTAAATTTTGTTCTGCCGGGTTTTCCTTTTTTGGTGGTAATTAATACCACACCATTTGCACCCCTCGATCCATAAATGGCTGTTGCATCTGCATCTTTTAAAACCTCAATACTTTCGATATCGGATGGGTTAATGGTATTCATCGGGCTTGTATTACCTTCTGCAGAGGGTAATGCGGCTCCGGATTGTGATGAAGCAAAAGCTGCTGTATTAATTGGCTCAGACAAGTACGGAACACCATCGATAATGTAAAGCGGACGGTTTGGCTTAACACCGTTTAAGCCAATGGCATTTGCACCTCTTATCTGAACATTAATACCTGCGCCCGGTAAACCATTGGTTTGTACAATGGTTACACCAGCCATACGGCCTTGCAAGGCCTGCAATACGTTGGTAACGGGTTGCTTTTCGATATCTTTTGCACTAATACCAACCTGCGAACCGGTGCTTAACCTGCGTGTAGTTGTGCCGTAACCAATAACCATTATTTCATCCAGCTTAGCCGGATCAAGCACCATGTTAACCGTTAAAGTAGCCGTCGCTGTAACTTCTATGGTTTTGTAACCAACATAAGATAAAATAAGCGTTGGGTTTTCATCGGTAGCCGAGATATAAAATTTACCGTTATTTCCTGTAGCCGTTGAACGGATCGTACCTTTTACTTTTACACTCACCCCCGGAAACGGCTGCCCCCTTTCATCAAGCACGGTACCAGTAACAGTAATATTATCAAAATAACCGGTAACCTTATCCAAAAAGCTTTTTTCCTGAATAATTACCGTTTTATTTTCAATGGTGAAAGTAAGCGATTGGTTAGACAAACAACGTTTCAGGGCTTCGCTAAGCGTTGTATTGGTAACATTAATGCTAACCGGAATGGATTTAGAAATTAAATCCTGATCGTATATAAAATCGTAACCGGTTTGCGTTCTTATGGCCTTGAATACATCGGTTAAATTTGCATTTTTTTGATTAATTGTAACCCTTTGAGCAAGCGTTGTTGCACTTACTTGCATCATTGCAGCCAATAATAGAAACGTAGTTACACGCATAATCAGCAGAATTTTTTGGACATGGCCAGAAGGCCCACCCAGTTTGTTTGGGTAAAATTTGTACATTTGTTTGGTTTTTAAGTTGAATAGTCAGTCGATTGATTTATTAGCGCTAAAAACTTTGGCCAGCGGTGTTCCACCACCTCTGGCTTTTTATTTTAGGGCCACGTATAATTATATTATCTGGTTACCGTGATCCTCCTTCCTTCAATTTTAAAGTGAACTTTTCCTGTTTTTTCCATTACTTCTAAAACGGACGAAATATTTTTTGATCTTGAAATCCACCCTCCAAGATTCAATTTTTTAGGTGCATCATCGCTGTAAACAACTTCCACATCGTACCAGCGGGCAATTTTGCGCATAACCGACCTAAAATCATTATGTTCTAAAATAAAATCACCGTTTTTCCAGTCGATAAAATTCTCGGCATTTACGTTTAAAACTTTTACCGCTTCGCCGTTTCCACGAGCTTGCTGACCGGGTTTTAGCAGCAGGGCATCGTTTATCTTTACACTTCCTTCAAGCAAAGTTGTTTTCGTTGCTATTTCATCAGCGTACGCATTTACATTGAAATGCGTACCCAATACTTCAATTTTCTGATTTTCAGTTTCTACAATAAAGGGTATCCTCCTGCCCTCCATAGAAATTTTACTTACTTCGAAATAAGCCTCACCTTTAAGTTTAACCCTTCGTTCTGCCGCAAAAGATGTGGCAAAAGTTACTGATGATGATGCATTTAACCATACCCTGGTTCCATCAGGCAAATTAACCTGATACTGACCGCCGGCAGGCGTTTGAATTGTATTGTGTGCGATTTTATTATCAACGACTGCCTGATTGGGCATTTCATAAACAATTTGTCCATCGGCTGTTTTTGAAATTTTAACTCCGGCCTGATCAGCCAAACGACCATTATCAATTTGGTCCAGGTCGATTTGTTTCCCGTTATCCAGCACCAGAATAGCGCGGTCTTCACCTGCCTTAATATCTTTAGCTGGCGGAAGACTTGCCAGATACGAGGATGGATGATTTTGGTTATAAATTAAAATACCGGCTAAAGAAATCACAACCAGTGCAGCTGCAGCATAAAACAAAGGATGCAATTTTATTTTCCGGACTGGTTTGGTATTGGCTTGCACCGTTTTCCAGATTTGGTGCGTTTCTGCGGCTAAAAATGATTCGGTATATACTGGAAGTTCTTTGCTATTCAGATTAATATAGGCAGACTCAAGCCATGCCTCCTCTTCAGGAGTAGCTTCACCTGCAATATACCGATCTAAAATCTGCCTGAATTTTTCTTCTTCCATTTGAGTATTAAGCTTGATATAAGTAATACAATTGTGAAAGAGAGATTGGGGATATAGAATTAAAAATTATTTTACATTAAGGTAATGTACAACGATTAAGATCAATCCAATCTTGGTTTTTAGTATCCGTAATGCCTTTTTCATTTGATCGGCAGCAGTAGATTCGGTGATGCCCAGACGGACCGCCACTTCCTTATTGGATAGGTTTTCGTTTCTGCGCAATTCGAAAACAGCCCTCATACGCGGCGGAAGGTTAGCAATTTCAGCCGCAATCATTGCTGCAAACTGCTTTTCACGAACCAGCGTATCGGTGTAAATTCCACTATCGGCATTTGCCTTCGAAAAATTACCGGCGTATGCACTTACCAAATTCTTATGTTTTATGAGGTTGAAAATGCCATTGCGCAAGGCAATAAACAAATAGCCCGACAAGTTATTCCCTTGTTCGATAGTTTGGCGTTTTTGCCAGATTTTCATAAACATTTCCTGAACCACATCTCTCGAATCGCTCTCGTTCCGAAGCTTATTAAAAGCATGTGCATACAATAAAGTGCTGTACCGGTTAAATATCTCGGTAAAAGCCGAATGATCATCATTTTTTAAATGAATTAAAAGATCATCGTCCGTTAAAGTTGTATATGAGATGCCAGTATTGGTCATTTCAGGAATTAAAAAACATCAAATAGTCCGGGATAGGTAGAAGAGCAATCAAAAATAGTAATATTTACCATAATTATTGCACCTATTTGGTGTATTTCAATAAAGTAATCAATGGATTGGGCATCCAATTGTACACACACTAAAAAATCATTTATACGATTTATGTGCAGGCTCTATATAAATTTAGAATTTCTGTTTTGACACAGGATATTGAACAGACTTCATTAAAAGCGTCGAATAACAGAAGGTTTTTAAGTCTATGAAGTACTGATACTATCAGGGGTTATTGCTTATTTCAAATTCCGCGCCTTTAAAATACTTTTTAATTCTTCGTTTTTATACTTCGAATTATTAATGAGTTTATAGGCAAAAATCAAAGGGATTAGTGTAAGAAAGCCCCAGCTGTTTTTAATGATACTGTAAAATATAATGCCGATCAGAAATCCGATTAAGAAACCATTCATGATTGCAGCTGATTTCATTTTTTTTGCTTCCTGCAGCAATTCTTCATCTGTTAACTCGGTAAGTGCTTTTTGTTCCATGCTTAATATTTTGGTGTTTACGTTATTCAGTTTGTTATATTATTAGTCAAAACTTATTTTGAGCCGGCCTTTAAACAGCTCCCCTAAAAATGATCGAATATATGAATGTCAACGCAGGGTTTTCAAATTTCAAGTTTTGAAAATTAAATTGCTTAAACAAAGTTACACCAACCATGAAGGCCACAATCGCCAAAGTGAATGTAAGTACCATTTTCATTTCCATATTTAGGTTTTATCTTAATAGTTTAAATGCGTTATGCATTAGGTGTAAAGGTCACTATCACGTTTTAAATATCGGTTACACTTTGGTGTAATTTTTATTTTTTGGATGCAAACGTCCAAATGGTTTACTTAAGCTATAAAATTCAGGCGCGCATCTATGTTTTTAATATCTGGCAAAAAACCTTTGTCTTTCCTTATCTTTATTATTTCATAGGCAAAGTCAGATGACCATTAAATCCAGTATTTTCAGCAAATTAGAAACTCAAATTCCAATACAGACAAGAACAGCTTTTACCTCTATTATATTATTGCTTATTTTGCTAAATAGTGCTTGTATAGAAAGGAAAAACAATGAGCCATCAAAGCCAAAAATGGTTAGCAAAGAGCAGAAAGACAATATACCTACACGAATAAAACAAGATACAATTTTAAACTCCGTTGGTGCTTACGTTAACAAACACTTATTTACAGCTTACTGTAAGACCGGATATAATACTTTTGTTATGAACGATAAAGGAGATACGGTTTATCGGGATAGCACCTATTCTTCAGAAATAAAATTCATCGATTTCAACAACGATGGTTATCAAGACATTCTAATTGATTACCTCACCAATGTGCCAGGAATACAAGATTTACTACTTTATGATAAACAGAAAAATACATTTCAAATGGTAGTTAATTTTCAGGATTTCCCTAACGCCATAAGAATTCGTAACTCAAACTATTACTACTCTTACCATCGTAGTGGCTGTGCCGACATGAATTGGGATAGTGATTTGTTTTATATAAAAAATTATACTGCAGTAAAGATTGGAAATATTAACGGCAATCAATGCCACGACATTAATATTAAAGATGGAATCTACATTAATAAGATACTTAATGGCAAAGAAATTCAAATCCAAAAACTATCGATTAATATAATTGAGAAGTACAGAGACTATAAATGGGGATTTATAGCACAGTATTGGAAAAAGAATGGATCAAGCGGAAAAGTTGGGGGTGATGGAATAATTTGTTTCTTTTGTATCTTATAGCAATTACAAATTCCCTTGAATCAGGCCGGACAAACCCTTATCAGTTTTTTATTACCAGAAGGCATTCTGGATTATTTCGAAATACTCAAAGTCGAAAAAGAGCCAAAAGAGCTTCAGATCTATCTTGAAGAAAAGAATATAGCTCCATCTGGCTAC